>JACDJA010001379.1_pt1 | contig 20536 bp, 18 predicted proteins | sample 7449241 | NCBI WGS metagenome assembly JACDJA01 (sample SAMN14253289, study PRJNA609438) | sludge metagenome | isolation source: initial anaerobic sludge | collected 2018-12-20 | reverse complement strand
GGAAAATGGACGGCTATCCCACCGGCGCAGTAGATTAGTCCCAAGTCCGACAGGCTCCTGGACTGTATGTTGACGGCTCGACCGTCTGCACGCGGGCAGGCGGCTATGGGCATCTACAGGAAACCGCATGAGCGAACCGGCAACTGACCACAAATCACCCTGGCGCGTGCAGATCAACACCGCCGGTGTTTGTCCTGTCAGGTATGCTCGCACTGGCCTTCGTCACCTTCGCCGTGATCTATCCAAAGGCCGCAGGCAGCCTGTTCGCGGCCGTGCAAGCCTGGATCACTCACTCGGCGGGCTGGTTCTATGTCCTGACCGTGGCGGGTTTTCTGGTGTTCGTGGTGACATTGGCGATTTCGGGCTACGGGCGCATCAAGCTCGGACCCGATCACAGTGAGCCGGATTACAGCTATACATCCTGGTTCGCCATGCTGTTCTCGGCGGGCATGGGCATCGGCCTGATGTTCTTTGGTGTGGCTGAGCCGGTCATGCACTACGTGAGCCCGCCTGTGGGTGAGGGCGGCACGGTCGCGGCCGCGCGCGATGCCATGCGCATCACCCTCTTTCATTGGGGCATCCACGCCTGGGCCATCTATGCGGTGGTGGCGTTGTCGCTGGCCTACTTCGCCTTTCGCCACGACCTGCCGTTGACCATCCGCTCGGCGCTGTATCCGCTGATCGGCGAGCGCATCTACGGGCCGATCGGTCACGCGGTGGATATTTTTGCCGTGCTCGGGACGCTGTTCGGCGTGGCCACGTCGCTCGGCTTCGGCGTCATCCAGGTGAATGCGGGTCTGAACTACCTGTTCGATGTGCCCAGCACCGTCTTGACTCAGATCATCCTGATTGCCGTGATCACTGCCATCGCCACGCTGTCCGTGGGTCTCGGGCTGGATGCCGGCATCCGGCGCATCTCCGAGTTCAACATCGTGCTCGCCGTGATCCTGCTGTTGTTTGTGCTGGTTGCCGGGCCAACCGTGTTTCTGTTGCAGACACTGGTGCAGAACACCGGTATGTATCTGTCCAATCTGTTCGATATGACCTTCAACCTGCAAGCCTACGAACCGACGACCTGGATCGGTGGCTGGACGCTGTTCTATTGGGGTTGGTGGATCGCCTGGTCGCCCTTCGTCGGCATGTTCATCGCGCGGGTCTCGCGTGGGCGTACCATTCGGGAATTCGTTATCGGTGTCCTGCTGGTGCCGGTCGGATTCACCTTTATGTGGATGACATTCTTCGGCGATACCGCCATCCATATGATCCTGATGCAGGGTATCAGCGAGCTGCCGGCTGCGGTGGCAGCGGATACCTCGGTGGCACTGTTCAAATTTTTCGAACACCTGCCACTGACCGGCATCACCTCGCTGCTGGCGACGGTGCTGGTGGTGACCTTCTTCGTGACCTCATCCGACTCCGGCTCGCTGGTGGTCGACATGCTGACCTCTGGCGGTGAGGAGGAGTCGCCGCTGTGGCAACGGGTCTTCTGGGCCGTGGTCGAGGGTATCATCGCGGCGGCCCTGTTGCTTGCCGGCGGCCTGCAGGCACTGCAGACGGCGACCATCGCCAGTGCCCTGCCATTCGCGGTGGTGATGATCCTGATGTGCTGGGGCCTGGCCCGTGCACTGCGCCTCGAGGCCATCAAGCACCTCAGCCTGCGGCGTGCGCGAGTCACACCGGGGGCACCCCAGATGGCACGCAGTTGGCAGAGTCGGCTGCGTAACGTGATCCACCAGTCCAGCCGCACCGAAGTGGATCGTTTCATTCAGGAAGTCGTCAGACCGGCCCTGCATGAGGTCAGCGAGGAATTGAAAAAACAGGACATGGAGGCCGGTATCGGCGGCGACGAGGAGGGCAGGATCTGGATCGAGGTCCGCCATGGAGCAGAGATCGATTTTTTCTACTCGGTACATCCGCGGCCCTACGAGCCGCCATCCTTCGTATTACGTGACACCCGGCCACGGCGAATGGAGGCATTGCGGTACTACCGTGCCGAAGTCCATCTGCGTGAAGGTGGGCAAAACTATGACATCATGGGCTGGAGCGGCGCCGACGTGATCAATGACGTCCTCGATCAGTACGAACGGCATCTGCACTTCCTGCACGCTGTTCGCTGAACGCCATCGACCGAGCGACAGAACCGGGAGGACGCATGCCGATCCGCATTCTCTGCATCCGTCAGCTCGGCGTCCTGGCGATCGCCATCCTGACGCTGGATACCGCAGTTGCCTTCGATCTCGGCAACGGCTTCCGCCTGGGCGGTGCGCTGCGCTACAACTACGTATACCAGGATTGGGATCCCAGGTACGACGGTGCGGGTCTGATCAATTTCGATACTTTCCGCATCGATACCGGTTACGACCGCGGTGATTGGCTGGCTTCGGCACAGTACCGGTTTTATCGTTACCGTGGCGGTGCCGAGACGAATTTCCTGCAGCATGCCTGGGTCGGGCGTCGCTTCGGTGATCGTACTCAGCTGCAGCTCGGTGTGAATTCCATCCCTTTCGGTATCCTGCCGTATGCCTCGCACAGCTTCTTTTTCTCCATAGCCTATTACGTCGGCCTGGAGGACAGCTACAACCTCGGCGGCAAGTTGATGTATACCATCGGGCCGTGGGATCTGCAGCTCGGCTACTACGTCCGCGACGGTGGCCATGGGAGCGGCAACAGCGAGAGTAGTGCACGCTACACCTTCAACCTCGTCGAGGACGGTGCAATCCGCAATCACGAGCGCGATACCCTGGTCGGGCGCGCGGCGTATACCTTTGAGCAGGGCGCTGCACGCCGTGGCGAGGTCGGCCTGTCGCTGCTGGCCGGACGCCTGCCGAACGCGACTACCGGACGCGACGGTCATCGCCGTGCCGCTGCGGTGCATCACCAGGGCAGCTATGGGCCCTGGGGTGTGATGCTGCAGGCTGCGCGCTACGTGAACAGCGTCGAGAATCCACCCGGGCAGGATCGTCGCATCGTCATCATGGGTGCCTACGATTTTCCCTACGAGGTAGCGGCGCGCGCGAATGTCTATACGGTCAATCTGAGTTACACACTCGGCACGTGGGGACCACTGCACGATGTCACGCTCTATGCTGACTATGGATGGCTGTCCAAGGACGTGGCGGGATTCCGCGACAGTGCACAACGCGTGTTCGGCATGTCGTTTACGCCGATCGACAAGGTGTTCGTCTATGTCGATTACCTGCGCGGTCGCCAGCATCCCTACATCGGGCCGAACTTCACCACCGGTCTGGCGGCCGGTGGCAGCGACGACACCTGGCATGAGCGGGTGAACATCAATGTCGGGCTGTACTTCTGAGGCCGTCGTGCAGGGTGCAGAGGTTTCTTCAGACACCGGTGTCCGGATGCGTGGCCTGCTCCTCCGCCTCGGCCAGCATCACCAGCGCCTCGGGCGAGGTGCGTACCATCGCTGCGAACTGGGTGTGGTCCGCAGCGGCGACGGGCGGTGCCTGGCGTATGCGCAAGGAGACGAACGCGGCCAGCAGCAGGAGTATCGTGGCGTAATAGACCAGCAGGCTGAGCGGCCCGAAGCGGCCCATCAGCAGTCCGACGCCAGCGGGTCCCGTCGCCGCCCCGACACCGTGCAGCAACAGCAGACCGCTGCTGCCCTCCAGTATGGTGTCCGGCTGGAGGTGATCGTTCAGATGTGCCACGCTGAGCGGATAGACGCTGAAGGCGAGTCCGCCGAACGGCACCATGCAGACCAGCAACCATGTAACCGAGTCGGGCGCGACCACGGCAGCGGCGAGGGCGGATACGGTGCCCGCCGCACCCACACAGGCCAGCACCCAGCGGCGGTCCAGGTGGTCCGACAGTCGCCCGATCGGCCACTGCAGTGCCGCACCGCCGAGGATGGTCGCCGCCATGAAGCCCGCGACCCCCGCGTTGTCCAGACCGAGGTGGTGGGCGAACAGCGGGCCCATGCCCCAGAAGGCCCCGATCACGAGTCCCGATGCCAGCGCCCCGGCGACCGCAACCGGCGAGGTGGTGTAGAGAAAACGCAGGCCGAGCCGCGGTGCCGTAACCGGCTGCGGTGGTGCCAGGCTGGTGAAGGCAACCGGCAGCAGCGCCAACGACATCAGGATGGAGGCGATGCCGAACAGGGTGAAGCCGGCGGGATCGGCGCGGGTGATGAGCGCCTGGCCGAGCGCCAGTGCGAGCAGCGTCACGACCATATAGGCCGCGAACACCTGGCCGCGTCTGGCGCTCGGTGCCTGTGCGTTCAGCCAGCTCTCGATGACGATATACAGCCCGACCAGGCACGCCCCGGTGATCATGCGCAGAATCAACCAGACGCCCGGATGGATGATGAGCACATGCACGATGACCGTGGCAGCCGCGACGGCGGCGAACATGGCGAAGGCCCGGATATGCCCGACACGGCGAATCAGCGTCGGACAGAAGAAGGTGCCGGCGAAAAAGCCCACAAAATAGGCTGACATCACCAGGCCGATGACCGGGTCCGCGAAGCCCTCCAGGCCGGCGCGCAGTGCGAGCAGTGTACCGAACAGGCCGCTGCCCACCAGCAGGATGCCGATGCCGGTCAGCAGGGAGACGAGCGGGAACAGGGTGGGCAGCATGATTCGAAGCCGCGTGGGATCGCAAAGGGGCGAGTGTAACAAATTTGGCCGGCGGTGCACGGCGAGCAGATCGTGCGGTGAGCGCCTATGCTAGTCACAAGGGGTGTGGCGATGGCATTGAAAACTGTATGGACTCTGCTGCTGTTGATTGCCTTGTCGGTACCGGGCGGTGGGCCGGCGCGTGCGGCAGCGGGATCGGACGGGCAGATCCTTGCACTCGATATCAACGGTGCCATCGGTCCGGCCACCGAGGACTATATCGAACGCGCCTTCGCCACGGCGGACCGCGAACCCACGGCGCTGATCCTGATCCGCATGGACACGCCCGGCGGGCTCGACAGCGCCATGCGCAACATCATCAAGCACATCACCCGTTCGCCCGTGCCGGTGGCCACCTATGTCGCGCCCAGCGGTGCGCGCGCTGCCAGCGCCGGCACCTATATCCTGTACGCGAGCCACATCGCCGCCATGGCGCCGGGCACCAACCTCGGTGCCGCGACACCGGTTCAGATCGGCGGCTCGCCCTTCCTGCCGGAAAGCGGCGACAAGGACCACGTACCGTCGCAGGACGGCCCCGATGCCGAGCGGTCCGCCGGGTCCGCAACGGCGCCCCCGGGCGATGCGATGACGCACAAGCTGATCAACGATGCCGTCGCCTACATCCGCGGGCTCGCGGGACTGCATGGGCGCAACGCCGACTGGGCGGAGCAGGCGGTGCGTGAGGCCGCCAGCCTCCCGGCCAAGGAGGCCCTGAAGCTGAACGTCATCGACATCCTCGCGACCGATAGCGCCGATCTGTTCCGCCAGCTCGACGGCCGCGAGGTGCGCGTGCTCGGCGCGGTGCGTACCCTGCACACGCAAGGCCTGCCGCTGCGCGCGCTCGTACCCGACTGGCGCAACCGGCTGCTGGCGGTGATCACCAACCCGAACGTTGCCTATATCCTGATGCTGATCGGGATCTATGGGTTGATCTTCGAGTTCATCAACCCCGGTGCCGTCGTCCCCGGCACGGTCGGTGCGATTGCGCTGCTGATGGCGCTGTATGCCTTCCAGCTGCTGCCTATCAACTATGCCGGTATGGCTCTGATCCTGCTCGGTGTCGCACTGATGGTGGCCGAGGCCTTCCAGCCCAGCTTCGGTATCCTCGGCATCGGCGGCGTGCTCGCCTTCGTGCTCGGTTCGATCATCCTCATGGACACGCAGGCGCCGGGCTTTGGCATCGACATCGCCGTGATTCTCGGTTTTGCTGCGGTGAACGCGCTGGTGTTCATCTTCGTGATCGGCATGGCGCTGCGTGCCCGGCGCCGGCCGGTGGTGAGCGGCCGTGACCAGCTGTTCGGTATGGAAGGTGTCGCACTCACCGATTTCAACGGCGAGGGCAGCGTGCGCATCCACAGTGAGATCTGGCAGGCGCGCACCACACGGCCCGTGCGCCGCGGGCAGCGCGTCCGTGTAACGGACGTGCAGGGCCTGACCCTGTCCGTCGAACCGGCCGTGATGGCCACACAGGAGAATCCACCATGACCGCCTATGTACTCTATGCCCTGATCGCCCTCGCCGTGCTCTTTCTGGCCAGCGCGATCAACATCCTGCGCGAATACGAGCGGGGCGTCGTGTTCCTGCTCGGGCGCTTCTGGCGGGTCAAGGGGCCGGGCTTCATCCTCATCATCCCGGTCATCCAGCAGATGGTGCGGGTCGATCTGCGCACCATCGTCATGGACGTGCCCACGCAGGACGTCATCTCCCGCGACAACGTCTCGGTGAAGGTCAATGCGGTGGTGTATTTCCGCGTCATCGAGCCGGACAAGGCCATCATCCAGGTGGAGGATTTTCTCGAGGCCACCAGCCAGCTCGCCCAGACCACGCTGCGCTCGGTGCTCGGCCAGCATGAGCTGGACGAGATGCTCGCCGGACGCGACCGTCTGAACGCCGATATCCAGAAAATCCTCGATGCACAGACCGATGCCTGGGGCATCAAGGTCGGCAATGTCGAGATCAAGCATGTTGATTTGAATGAAAACATGGTCCGCGCCATCGCCCAGCAGGCCGAGGCCGAGCGCGCGCGTCGCGCCAAGGTGATCCACGCCGAGGGCGAGCTGCAGGCCGCGGAGAAACTGCGCGATGCCGCCCGTATTCTCGCCGAACAGTCCCAGGCCCTGCAGCTGCGCTATCTGCAGACGCTCACCGACATCGCCGGCGAGCGTTCCAACGTCATCGTGTTTCCACTGCCGCTGGATATACTCGGTAAGCTGCTGCGCGAAAAATCGCCGCCGCCCGCGCCTCAGTGAGGTCGTCGTTCCGCGGGCAGTTCCCCGCCCCAGGGTTCACGCAGGGCGCGCCAGAGCAGGGGCAGCAACACGACGGCCAGCAGCAGCGGTCCGATGTAGATCAGGCCATCACTGTAGTCCGCACCCTGGAGAAAGCGCTCACGGATCACCAGTGCGGCATGCAGGACGACCAGGACCAGCCCGACCGTGGTAGTCAACGCACCGCGCAGCAGCGGTACCGCCAGGGCGTAGATGAAGTAGGGGGTCAGGCCGGCCAGTACCACACCGAAGCGGAGCTGGTAGCCCGTGCCGTAGTACGGTACGACTGCGGCGGCGAAGGTGAGCACGGCACCCAGTACGATGACGGCATAGGCCAGGGTGCGTGACGAGGTTTGCGTTTCCATAGGTATCCCTCCTCGGATGGAAACCGGCGGAAGCGCACACCACCAAGACCTCCGCCGTATGGAAGATCCGCCACAACGACCGCGAAAGCCGACGGGCCGCAATTATGTTCGTGGGTTTCGTGGCGCTTCACTGCTGTTCCATAAACCCAAAAACCGTATTTGCCACGGAAGCACACGGAAGACACTGAAATGAAACCGTGTCGCAGAAGCTCTGCCGCAGCGCTTGGCAGGTGACGTGAGATGCCGTGTGAAGCATATGATCTCGTCCGTGTTTTTCCGTGTACTTCCGTGGCAATACGGTTTTCAGATTTATCTGTGCCTGTCGCTCAGGCCGTCGCCTCCACACCAAGGCGCTCGGCCTGCGATTTCATCAGGTCGACGATCGCATAGATACCGACGTGGCGGTTCGGCGACAGGTGTTCGCCGAGCTGCAGCTGTTCGAAGATCTCGTCCATGTCGATGGCCTGGATGGCCTCGATGTCGCGTCCGGAGTACAGATCGATCAGCAACGCCAGCACGCCCTTGATGATCGGTGTATCGCAGTCACCACGATAACGGATGTACTGTGGGTGCTCGGGGTCGCGGTAGGCACAGACGTGCACCGTACTCATGCAGGGCTTGACGTGGTTTTCCTCCGATTTGAGCGCTGCCGGCATGGGCGGCAGCTGCTCGCCCAGTTCGATCAGATAGGCATAACGCTGGTCCCAATCGCCGAGCAGTTCGAAGGTCTCGACGATATCGGCGAGATCGGTCATGTGTGCGCCTCCCGGCATCGCCTCAGACGCTGAAGGATTCGCCGCAGCCGCAGGTGTCCTTGACGTTCGGGTTGCGGAACTCGAAACCTTCGTTGAGGGCATTGTTGCGTACATAGTCGATCTCCATGTCCTCGAGCTGCTGCAGGCTGCCCGTGTCGACCACGACGGTCACGCCATGGCTCTCGAACACGCGGTCATCGGCCCCGATCTCGTCGGCGTAGTCGACCACGTAGGCAAAGCCGCTGCAACCGCTCTTGCGGGTGCCGAGCCGCAGCCCCAGTCCATGGCCGCGCTTGCCGAGCATGGTGCGTACGCGCTGCGCCGCCGCTTCTGTCAGTTGGATCCCCATCTAAACGTCGTCCTCTCTGTGTTGCTTGTCATTGAGACAATACGGTCAGAACATCCCCAATTCAAGGCGTGCCTCGTCGCTCATGCGCTCGGGGCCCCAGGCCGGCTCCCAGACCAGCTCCACGTCGACTTTTTCGACGCCCGGCACGCGTTTCACCGCACGCTCCACCGCGCCCGGCATACTGCCGGCGACCGGACAGGCCGGTGCGGTCAGGGTCATCTCGATGTGGATATCCTTGCTGTTGACGATCTTGATAACGTAGATCAACCCCAGTTCGAAGATGTTCACCGGGATTTCCGGGTCATAGACCGTGCGCAAGGCGCTGATAATCTGTTCCTGCAGGGTGTCGCCGGTGATCGCTTCACCCTTGGGGTTGTCCATCTTGCTTTCCAGATCGGCGGTGCGTACTGCGCGTTCAAACATGGGTTTCACCTCCGGTTGCGTGCTTCTTCGCCTCGTTCGACAGGAGCTGCTGCATACGCCGCTCCACCCGCGTGCGGAAACCTTCCACGGAGCAGCCTGCCAGGACCTCGGTCGCAAATCCCAGGCACAGCATGCGGCGTGCATCCTCGGCGCCGATGCCGCGTGAGCGCAGATAGAACACCTGCGCCGGTTCCAGCTGGCCGATGGTGGTGCCGTGGCTGCACTTCACGTCATCGGCGTAGATCTCCAGCTGGGGTTTGGTGTCGACCTCGGCGTCGCGCGACAGCAGCAGGTTGTCGTTGGCCAGATGCGCGTCGGTCTTCTGCGCGTCCACCGCGACGCGGATAAGGCCGTCGAACACGGCGCGGCCACGGCCCAGCAGAATGCCCTTGAAGCGCTCACGGCTGCTGCAGTGCGGTACCGCATGTTCGATTTCCAGGTGAAAATCGGTGAGCTGACCGTCGCCGGCCACGTACAGACCGTCCAGCTCGAAGCGTGCGTGTTCCTGGCGCAGGGTATTGTGATATTCGACCCGCGACCACAGCCCGCCGAGGCTGATGCCGATACCCTGATAGAGGCTGTGGCTGCCCTGACGCACGAATACCTGGCCGATGTGCCGCGCTGCGGGGCTCTCATCCTGCAATCGCTCGTGTTCCAGTTGCGCGTGCTCGTCCAGCAGTACCTCGGTGAGACCGTTGTTGAAGTAGGCGGCGTCGCCCAGGCACGCGTAGTGTTCGATGACGATCGCCTCGGCGCCGTCCCCGAGGACGATCAGGTTGCGTGGTTGCAGCAGCGGCGGCTGGTCCTGACCGATGGCCAGGTGCAGCACCTCGATCGGCCTGGAGAGTTTCACGTCGGCGGGGATCTGCACGAACAGACCATCGTCGATCAGTGCGGTGTTCAGTGCCGCGAAGCTCGATGCCGCCGGCGACGCGGCCTGGCCGAGGTACTGCGCCAGCCGATCGGGTTCGTCCTCCAGCGCCGCGCGCAGGCTGCCGACCCGCAGGTTGGAGGCCAGCGCGCGTGTGTCGGAGAGTTCAGGTACCCAGCGGCCGTTGGCGAATACCACCAGGGCGGCGGCATCCTCGACCAGTCGGAACTCCTCGATGTCCAGATCCGTCAGTGCCTCAAAGGGCGCCTCCGGGATCTCCCACTGCTGTTCGAGCACGCGGTCCAGACTGGTGTAGCGCCAGGCCTCGTCCTTGCGCGTGGGAAAGCCCTGGGCGATGAAGTGTTTGGTCGCCAGCGCGCGTTGTGCTGCCAGCCAGTCTGTCCGGCGGGCCGGCAACCGGGGTGCGGCGTTGTCGAGCAGCTCACGGTAGCGTTCGACGGGTTCGGGAATCGCATTCATGCAGCGGCCCCCTCGGTGATCCAGCCGTACCCCTTGCTCTCCAGTTCCAGGGCCAGCGTCTTGTCTCCGGAGCGCACGACGCGCCCGCCGGCCAGTACATGCACATGATCCGGCTCGATGTAGTCGAGCAGGCGCTGGTAATGGGTGACCAGGATCAGGGCACGGTCGGGCGAACGCAGTGCGTTCACGCCGTCCGCGACGATGCGCAGGGCGTCGATGTCCAGACCGGAGTCGGTCTCGTCGAGGATGGCAAGCTTGGGCTCCAGCAGCGCCAGCTGCAGGATCTCGTTGCGCTTCTTCTCGCCACCGGAGAAGCCGACGTTGACCGGTCGTTTCAGGAGGTCGGGATCGAGTTTCACCAGCGCGGCCTTCTCGCGCACCAGCTTCATGAACTGGGCGGCGTCCAGCTTGGGTTCACCGCGGGCGCTGCGCACGGCGTTGAGTGATTCGCGCAGGAATACCATGTTGGCGACGCCCGGCAATTCCACCGGGTACTGCAGGGCGAGAAACACACCCTTGCGCGCCCGTTCTTCCACCTCGAACGCCAGCAGATCTTCGCCCTCGAAAAGCACTTCGCCGCCGGTGACGTGATAACCCTCGCGGCCCGCCAGCACATGCGCCAGACTGCTCTTGCCCGAGCCGTTCGGACCCATGATGGCGTGCACCTCGCCAGGCCGTACGGTGAGATTCAGACCCCTGAGGATCGGCTCGTCGTCAATCGTCACCTGCAGATCCGTCACTTTCAACATGTCGTTGCCTCCGTTTTGTTCAGGCGGGGGATTTCCCCGGCCAGCCCTCGTCCGCCAGGAGAGGGGTAAATGTTCAGTCAGTCCTGGTCCCGATGAGGACTCATGCCACCACGACCTGAGTCCTCGTCATTGCCCGCGTCGATAGCGTCAGCCCACCGCACCTTCAAGGCTCACGCTCAGAAGTTTGGTCGCCTCGGCGGCGAACTCCATGGGCAGTTCCTTGAATACCTCCTTGCAGAAGCCGTTGACGATCATGGATACGGCATCTTCCTCCGACAGTCCACGGCTGCGGCAGTAAAACAGCTGGTCATCGCCGATCTTCGAGGTGGTCGCCTCGTGCTCGACCTTCGCCGTCGGGTTGCGGACCTCGATGTAGGGGAAGGTGTGGGCCGCGCAGCGGTCGCCCAGCAATAGCGAATCGCACTGGGTATGGTTGCGGGCGCCCTCGGCCTTCTGGCTCATGCGCACCAGGCCGCGGTAGGCGTTGCTGCTGCGGCCGGCGGAGATGCCCTTGGAGACGATGGTCGAGCTGGTGTTGCGACCGATGTGGATCATCTTGGTACCGGTGTCCGCCTGCTGCCGGCCCTTGGTCACGGCGACCGAATAGAATTCCCCCACGGAATCGTCACCGCGCAGGATACAGCTCGGGTATTTCCAGGTGATGGCCGAGCCGGTCTCGACCTGTGTCCAGGAGATGTGCGAGCGTGCACCGCGGCAGTCGCCGCGCTTGGTGACGAAGTTGTAGATCCCGCCACGGCCTTCCTCATCGCCCGGATACCAGTTCTGTACCGTGGAGTACTTGATGCGCGCGTCGTCCAGCGCGATCAACTCGACGACGGCGGCGTGCAGCTGGTTCTCGTCGCGCGTGGGCGCGGTGCAACCCTCGAGGTAGCTGACATGGCTGGCCTCATCGGCGATGATGAGGGTGCGCTCGAACTGGCCGGTATTCGCGGCATTGATGCGGAAATAGGTCGACAGCTCCATCGGGCAACGCACACCCTTGGGGATATAGACGAAGGTACCGTCGGTGAACACCGCGGAGTTGAGCGAGGCGAAATAGTTGTCGCGGTACGACACCACGGTACCGAGGTACTGGCGCACCAGCTCCGGATACTCGCGTACCGCCTCGGAGATGGGGCAGAAGATCACCCCGGCCTCGGCCAGCTTTTCCTTGAAGGTGGTCGCTACCGACACACTGTCGAACACGGCGTCCACCGCCACGCCGGCCAGGGCCTTCTGCTCGTCCAGCGGGATACCGAGTTTCGCGTAGGTCTCCAGCAGGATCGGGTCGACCTCGTCGAGACTTTCCAGTTTGGGTTTCACCTTGGGCGCCGAATAATACGAGATCGCCTGATAATCGATCGGCGTGTGCTGTACCGAGGCCCAGTTGGGCTCGACCTGTTGCAACCAGTGGCGAAAGGCGGTCAGCCGCCATTCCAGCAGCCATTCCGGCTCCTGCTTCTTGGCGGACAGGGCGCGGATGACGTCCTCGTCCAGTCCGGGCGGGAAGGTGTCCGTCGCGATGTCGGTGATGAAACCCTGCGCATAGTCGCGCTGGATCAGATCCGTCACGCTGTGGCTGTTGGCACTCATAAGTCACTCCCGGTCGAGGTTGATGCGCTGGCCGTCACAATGCCAGCATCCAAGGGGTATATGGGGTATATATTGTTGGCCGCTATCAGAGTGTTGATGGTGTGCGCCCGCCCCGCTGGTTGAACTGGGGATGGTTATCCCAGGCAACCACGGGGGATAACCCCTCGCTAAAAACTGAGTAATCTTGTCAGGTATGTGTTTTAAGATACCTGAGCGTATTAGTCAACAATTTTCCCTGTCGGGTTTTTGTGCCTGGGACGTCGAATCTGTGCATGGAACGACAGATAGACACGGTCATACGCACTCCCCAGATACCTTCATCACCCTGATCATGTTAATAGATAGTTGCAGGAATGCCTTGTATTTAGATGTTTTATATGATTTTATTTTGTTACGAATCAATTTCTGAGCCGGTAACCCAAGCGCATTCGGATCGGTATTCGGTCGTTTTGGTATATTCGACCCATTTTAACGCATAACGGTGTCCATAGCCGTATGCCCCTGAGCCGTATGCTCCTGTATCCGCCTGACCGGCCGAGGACGATCGTCCCTTCATGAAACTGTCTGATCCATTACCACCTGCGGGTCGGGGTACGCTATCGCTGTGGCAACGCCTGACGGTCGCCATGGGCGTGCTGCTGGCGGTGTTGCTGCTGACCGCCTTCATCGGCTATTCGTTGGTGCACCGCGCCCTTGATGTGCTCGAAGACGGTTATATGGTGATCGAACGGGAAACGTTGCCAGTGGTGCGGCTCGAGATGCTGTTGCTGCAGGCACATATGCCCGCCAGCGACTACCTCGTCCACGGCGATGCCGGCGAGCGGGAGAAGTTCGAGCTTACCGCTGCGGTCCTGGAGGCGCATTTCCGCAAGGTGTTCGCCATCCCCTTCGAAACGGCTGCGAAGACGGCTTTGTTAGGTGAGGCCTATGCCCTGTGGCAAGCCGGGGCCGCACTGAGTCGGGAGATCATGGCGATCCCCGCGCCGGTTGGCGATGCCGTCGGGGCCGGGCTCATGATCCGCATGGACGGGCACCTGACCCAGGCCGCTGACCACGTGAGTCAGATCAGCCGACTCACCATCGCCGAACTCGACCGGCAGCGGCAGCTTATCCAGCGGTTGCATGTGCAGACCAGTGTGGTGATCGCCGTCATGTTCGGCCTGATCATGGTGGCGATCGCTGCTGGCACGGTGTTCATCCGCCGCTGGATACTCACGCCGCTACGGGCCTTGCGCAGCGGGGCGGAGGAGTTCGCCGAGGGGCGGCTCGACCACCGCATTCAGGTGTACGCCGACGATGAGATAGGCAGAGTGGCGACCACCTTCAATCAGATGGCCGAAACCGTGATGCACGACCGCGATGTCATGCACAGCCTGGCGATTCAGGATCAGCTGACCGGGTTGCCGAATGTCCGTGAATTCTATCGTCGTCTGGAACTGGAGCTCGCCCGCGCTGAACGTCACGACCATCCATTGGCGGTGCTGATGATCGATGCCGATTTCTTCAAGTCCATCAACGACCGCTTCGGCCATCCGGCGGGTGATCTGGTACTGCGCGAGCTGGCCTACCGGCTGCGCGGCTCACTGCGCCCCAGCGACGTGGCGGCGCGCTATGGTGGTGAAGAGTTCGTCATGATGCTGCCCGAGACCGATACCGCCGGGGCCATGGCCATGTGCGAACGCCTGCGCGGGCAGGTGCAGGACACTCCGTTCGAGATCAGTGTCGACAACCACCAGACACTCACGGTGAGCATCGGTGTGGCCGTGTATCCGCGCGACGCACAGACGGCCGAGGCGCTGATCGCGGCCGCCGACAAGGCCCTGTACGCGGCCAAGGGTGGCGGTCGCAACCGCTGCGCGCGCTACGTGCCCTGACCGCACCCCGGAAAAGCATGCTGCGGGCGGTGTGTCCGCCTGCGGGGGGCGCTCACCCACGCAGGTGCCGGGTCTGGCGCGCGGGTACGCGTCCATCTGCAGGTGACAACGTCGCCGGTGTCGTGCGCAGCCGTTCCTGCAGAAATGCCGGACAACCCTTGGCGCCCTGTGAGGCGCAGTCGCGGGCCAGCGTGTCCAGCACGGTATCTGCGTCGATTGCAAACGGTCCGATGAGTGCGTCGGCAAGCAGTTCGAACAGGCGCGGCAGGGCGATGCGATGGGTCTGGCCGGTGCGATCGAACAGCCAGTCGGAAAATGTCAGGAAGCGTGCGAAGGGCGCGTCGTCGAGCAGCAGCGGCAGGGTGGCGGTAAAGCGCCCGGAATTGCCGATCAGATCCCAGTAGCGGGCAAAGCGCGTCATGCGCTGCATGGCGGCGAACGGAATGCGGTCGGTGGACAACACGGTGTAGGGCGGCTGCGGCATGAAGCGCAGATCGAAGGTCTCCACATGCCGGCCGATCGGCGCACCGCGCAGGCGTTTGAGGATCCCCACCTGGATCTCATGCGGACCCAGTGCATACAGTCGGTCGAAACCCGCGCCGAAGCTCGTCAGGTCCTCGCCCGGCAGGCCGACGATCAGATCGGCGTGGATGTGCGCATGCGAGTGCTCGCGCAGCCAGCGCAGATTTTCCGTAGTGCGGTCATTGTCCTGGCGGCGACTGATGAGCGCCTGTACCTCCAGGTTGAAGCTCTGTACGCCGATCTCCAGCTGCAGTGAACCGGGTGGGAACAGCGGCAGTAACTCCTTCAACCCATCCGGCAGCCGGTCGGGAACGACCTCGAAGTGCAGGAACAGATCATCACTCAGCCGGTCGAGAAAGAACTGCAGGATGCGCCGGCCGCTGCTGACATTGAGGTTGAAGGTACGGTCGACGAACTTGAAATGCCGTGCCCCGCGCCGGTGCAGCCGGTCCATTGCCGCGAGAAATGCATCCAGATCGAACGGCCAGGCGGTCTTGTCCAGCGCCGACAGGCAGAACTCACACTTGAACGGGCAGCCGCGTGAGGCCTCGACGTAGATCAACCGGTGGGCGATGTCGGCGTCGCTGTAGTGGGCGTAGGGCAGGGTGATGTCCGCCAGTGCCGGTGGTGCCGGTGTGATGAGTTTCTCTATCGGCCGTTCGCCGCTGAGCAGTCGTTCGCACAGCGTGCGGAAGGCGAGATCCCCCTGGCCGGCGACGACATGGTCGGCGAGTTCGACGATCGCTTGTCCCACCTGTTCGTGGCTCACCTCCGGCCCGCCCAGCACGATCACCAGTTCGGGGGCGACGCGCTTGAGCAGCGCGACCAGCTCGGCCATCTCGCGTGCGTTCCAGATGTACACCCCCAGTCCGAGGATGCGCGGTGCCTGCGCGAGCAGCCTCTCGGCGATATCCGCCGGCCGCTGTTCGATGACGAATTCCATGATCGTCGCCTGCGCCTGCAGCACACCGAGATTGGCGTACAGGTAGCGCAGCCCCAGCGAGGCATGGATGAACTTGGCATTGAGCGTGGCGAGGACGATGTCAGGCATGGCGCCATTGTACGTGAGCTGTGGCGTGACCGAACACCACGGCCGCCGTAGGGTGCGTCGGCGCAAGCGACGCACCGTGACGCCCGGACCCGGTGCGTCAGGCTGCGCCTCGACGCACCCTACGGGGTTTCCAGCAGCTGGCGGCGGATACGCCGTTCCTCGGCAGGGGTGACCAGGCCCTCGTCCAGCAACTCCTGCAGGACCTGCAGCTGGCGCAGGCGGCGCTGGGAGATGGATTCACTGGCGACAGGGGCACTCCGCTGGTCAGGCGCGACCGGAACACGTGGCGTGAGCGTCGGCGGTTCCGTGAGCGGTGGCGGGCGTTCGGGTTGAATCGCCGGCACGGCGCGTGCCGGCGGGACGGGTGCGGCGGGTTGGGTGCCGCAATCGAGCGTGACCTGCAGGCCGCGCTCGAGGTCGCCCCGGGTGACGCGGTGGACCAGGGTCTCGCAGCCGGCGCGGCGCAGGGTGACGGTACCGTACAGGTGGGCCCGATCCTTGGGGTAGTCGTTGGGGTAGAGGGCACGCTCATCGATGGTGAGCGGGGTGTGGCCGACGCTGCCGCCGATCAGCAGCACTTCGGCGCCCGCCGGATCGGATTCGATGCGCAGCTTGTGCAAGGTGAGCTCGGCCGCCACGCCGGGCAGGGTGAGCAGCGCGCCGAGCAGCCCGGCGGCACAAGCCTGCAGGTGGGTCGCGATGGTGGCGGGACGCGCCATGTCAGAATGCGGTGTCGAAACCGAACAGGATGTAGTTTTCCTTGGTCAGGTGGCCTGTCCAGTAGCTGCCGGTCTGGTTGGTCTTGTCGAGAAAATCGACGTTGAGCTCCGCGATGCCCTTGACGTTGCGCATGAAGTAATACGACGCCGTCAGACTGAGGCTGTTGATGTCGATGCCTTCGTAGATGGTGTCGGTATTGGCAAGATCACCGGCGTCGGCGTAGTTGTACAGCAGCGAGAAGGCCCAGCGTTCGCTGGGGATGTAGTCGACGCCGGCGAAGCCGCCGTGCCAGCGGTAGTCACGGCCGGCATCGGCATCGAGAAAGCCGTCCCAGGAATTCCACAGATACTGCGCATACCAATAGGTATTGCCACCGAAGTCGCCGGACACGTCCAGGCCCACGGCACGCTTGTCGGTGTTGCGGTCACCGCTGTTCAGGCCGGCATTGCCGACGGCGATGCTGTGCTGCTTGCCGGTCATACCGAACAGGCCGGTGGAGACCGGGCCGATGTCCGTGCCGATACGGCCGAATACGGTCTTGGAATTGTCATTGTCGAACATCTTGTCAGGACGACGGTAGCCGGGGCTGTTGATGTTCAGGTTGTCGGTGATGCCGTTGCCGTTGGTCAGACCGAGCGCCAGTTCGACCGGGCCGAGGTCGCGGTCGAACAGCACGCCGCGGTCGTAGGTGATGCCGGCCATGCGGTAGACCATGTAGTCCTGGAAGGGCATACGGACCTCGCGCGGGAACATCAGGTCGGAGAGCTGGAACTGGCCGAGCATCATGCCGATATCGGTGCCGAAGATGCTCGAGTGGCGGAACCAGGCGTCCTCGACCAGCACCTCGCCGTTGGTACCCTTCTCGGCGAGGATGCCATAGAAGTAATAGGTGATGTAGTCGCTGAGCGGCGCGCTGGACAGGATCTTCACCAGGTAGGGCGACTGGAAGTCGGTGGTCGCCGAGTCGGTCTTGCCGCTGAGCGGATCGATGGATTTACCATCACGCGCCTGCACATACGCCTGCGCGCGCACGGCGAAGGGCGGATAGGCGGGCAGGGCCAGGCGGTCGTCACCAGTCTTGGCGGTGCTGTCCTTCCAGTGCGGCAGGCGCATGTTGTTGGCAGCGAATTCCTCACCGAACTGGTTCAGGCGCGGGAAGGCCGAATGACAGGCGGCGCAGCTCATGTCGTAGCGACGCGCGAATTCCGGCATAGCCCAGGCCGTCTGCAGACCGAGGATCCAGAGCAGGGCGGCCTGGGCCACGAGCAGGCCGTGCGCGTGGCCGCGCCGAGTGTTCAAGTGCATGTTCCATCCCCTTAATTTATTTCTTATGTGGGGGACACTAGACAATGCCTGCGGTGATGTCAACGCGACGGACGCGGGATTGATATCTGACAGTCCGTCCTGCTTTGCTGGCCGCCGTGGGGGACACGGGCGTCGTGAACGACGGACCTTGATCTCGTCTTCAATGGGGGAATTGAGGGTTATGAAGTCACTACCAATATGGGTGTAAATGCCTCCGCAGTCTTTACTGAAGACGCCTCCACCGCCCCACACTGGTTACAGGTCTGCAACAAACGCCGCACGATCGCGGGCCCACACTCCTTAGAACCAGAACGTGGTGTCCTTCAGCAGGAACTCCACATACGACATGTAGTGCGAACCGTCGCAGGAGAAGGTGAGGCTGACCATGCCGTTGAACAGGTTGATCGAGGCGGTGCGTAGATAGATGGTCGGGTCGGCCAGGCGCAGCGCCTGCATGATCTGCAGGATGCGCTTGACGTCACCGCGCGGGATGATGGCATCTGCCGGGTAGGGACGTGAGGGGAAGGCGAGGCAGATGTCCGGGTCCCGCAAGGCCTCGTGATCGAGGATGCGGTAGCGGTACGGGTCGTCGACGGTCCAGATGATCGCCTGGCTGCTGGAGAAATGGATCTGGCACTGGAACACGCCGCGTTCGGTCAGCAATTCCTCCAGGATCGACAGTGCCCGGTACATCTTGCGGTCCATGGGGCTTTCGGTGCGGCACTGCTGGAACACCGTGCCGCGGATGGCCGGATCGCCCTTGATCTGTCGCCAGTAGCCGGGCTCGTCGTAGAGTTCCGAGGTACCCGGCAGGTTGCGCAGGTCGAAGTCGGCACCCAGATAGCCCAGGGCCCGACCGTCCTGGCGCACCACTTGCAGGGCGGTGAGGGAGGGGCGGTGTTTCCGCAGGCTGATATACGCATCCGACAGCAGGAAGCCCCAGGCCGGTACCGCCTCCTTCATATACGGGCGCTGTGAACGGTCGCGGCCGAAGTGTTCGGGTGCCAGTCCGTCCTTGCCGACGTTGTCGCAGATCTGCACACCGTCCGTGCCGACGCCGTAGAGGTAGGTGCAGTGCGGGATGCTGGCGAAGCCATCCAGGAGCACGGCGTTCAGCGCTGCACGGTCGCCCCAGACGGGGGCACATTTGGCGGCCAGCTGTTCCAGCGGTTCGCGCAGCAATGCGGCGAGCTGCTCACGCTGCAGGTAGATGCTGTCTTTCCATGAAGCCTTCATGACGGATTCTGCCGTTGCCAAGGGGGACACAGGGCCGGTATTCTCCGGTACGAAGGGTCCCGCGTCGAGCGGTTGCCTTGCCGGGTGCGACCGGTGTTCCGAGCCGCCCGGCCCCTGCCCATCCGGGGGGGTCTATAAATTAGGCTGGTGCTCCCCCTGCGTTCCTGTATAATAGTGCTCGTTGCAGTACAGTTCTTGTAGTTGTCCCGGAAGCCCCTCCAGTGTTGTTTTTGGTCGACCTCCCGTGTTTCTCGCTAGAAATGAACTGCACGTCATCGCAATTCAACTGATTACAGAGGTGTTTCCCAGTGATTACAGGTACCGTAAAGTGGTTCAACGACGCCAAGGGCTTCGGCTTCATCACCCCGGCGGACGGTAGCAAGGATGTCTTCGTGCATCACTCTGCCATCCAGGCCAACGGGTTCAAGTCCCTGGCCGAGGGCCAGCAGGTGGAGTTCGATGTGGAACAGGGCCAGAAGGGCCCGTCGGCCGTGAACGTCAAGGCCATCTAAGCATCGAGACCTGCGCAGTCAGGTTGCAGTAACCGGACCCCGCCTTATGGCGGGGTCTTTTTTTGCGTCAGGCGTGGGCGCGGGTGTCTTCCTGCCGTTGTGCATGCTGCCGTGGGTACAGGCAGTCCTTTCAGTACCCGGGGCCGATCAGCGCAGCCATCAGCCGGTCGGCATGCAGGATCACCACGTGATAGCGCTCGGCGCGTACCCGCGCCGCCAGCCAGGGTCGCAGGGCGGTGAACAGTTCGGGCGTGGCGAGCAACGCCGGGGCACGTACCTGCAGGGTATTCCCCGCGCGATTCAGCCGCAGGCGCTGCCACCCCGGATCGGGGGTGGTGTCCACCATCAACGCATTCCAGTCGATGTGTGCACCCGCGGCAACCGCGGGCACGATGGCGTCGGCCAGCTGCCTCAGTTCCGCGACTACCGCGGCGCAGGCGCTGCGTTTTGCACGGAGATCGGCCTGGCTGTCGAACTGAAATTCCAGGCCGTCGTCGGTGGAGCACGCCGGGCCTGCCCGGCTGAAGCTCCACAGCGGTGCCACCCCGGCGGGTGCGGGCAACGCCTCCGGCGGCACGGCCGCGTCGAGGAGATCGGCGGTGCACAGGTTCAGGCGGCAGAAGCGCTCGATCACCCGCCGTTCCAGCGCCTGCTGCGCGTGTGGACGCGGACTGCTCACCAGCACCGAACGGCCCTCGATGATCAGCTGGATGCCGTCGTCCGGTCCGATACGCACCTCCACGGGCGTCAGCGGGGTGATGTGAATGGCCAGGGTGGTCATCTCGGCCGCCAGATCCTCGACGGCACGCATCCAGCGCCGCAGGTCGTGG
>JACDJA010001378.1_pt1 | contig 20544 bp, 21 predicted proteins | sample 7449241 | NCBI WGS metagenome assembly JACDJA01 (sample SAMN14253289, study PRJNA609438) | sludge metagenome | isolation source: initial anaerobic sludge | collected 2018-12-20 | reverse complement strand
TCTACAATGTGGCGCAAAAGATCAGTTGAAGTAAGGATACCCCACGGCTGGTTCCCTTCTACTCTGACAATAAGACTGTTGATTTTGTTATCCAGCATTGTCCGGATAGCGGTATTAATTTCGGCGGAAGGTTCGATTACGATGGGTGCATCACTCATGAGATCCTTGACAAGATGTTCGGCTTTAACATCATTTGAGTCATGTCTGGCCATTGATAGATCTCTGTCACTCAATACGCCAACCAGTTTTCCACCATCCAGTACGGGGAGATGATGGCAGGCACATTCTTTCATTATCTCCAGGGCTTTTTCCACTGAAATATCGAAGCCTATGGTTTGAGGCATAGGCGTCATCAGATCACGAACTTGTGTCATTTTCTGCCTCGTAATATCTCAATCAGAACATCCAGTGCATCAGTTACTGTGAATATACCCTGCAGATCTCCCTTTTCATCTGCCACCAGAACGCTGCCGATTTTTTTCTCTGACATTTCCAGAATCACATCCTCGATGGAGGTGTTGCCCTGAAAAGTCACGGGATCGGGCGTCATTAGATCATCTGCTCGGACCAGGAACTTTTCACGGGCACTCAATGCCGAAACGATTCTGAGATCCCGATCGCTGACGATGCCCGTGATTTTTCCATTCGACATGATGGGAATGTGGCGCACCTTGAGATTCTTGACGATATCCAGTAACTCCTCAATTGAGCTATCCTCGCGCGCGGTGACCGGATAGGGGGTGGTAAATTCCTGAATCGGCAGTTCCAGTTTTGTACTCATAAGCATCTCCATATGCGTAAACTGGTCTGAGTTATACCAGATCACTAAGTATTAGGGAATCTTGTCCGAGAGAAATAGCAATCAGTTTCTTCGGCTGTTTATTTTCTCGGTAGGGCTTTCTTCATTCGTTGCGCAGGTTTGGGTTTGCGTTTTGGTTTAAAGCCAGACTTGGATATGCTCAAAGCCGTGGTCTCGACGTTTTTTTTATCCGGGTTGATCCGGTATATAATCAAAATCTTACCGATCTGCTTGATAGGTGCGGCATTTAGAGAAAGGCAAATTTTCTCCAGCAAAGAAGTTCTCTGGTCCCGGTCGCCTTCAAGCACTTTAATCTTGATAAGCTCATGCTTCAAAAGACTCCGATCGAGCTCACTAATAATACTTTCTGCCAGGCCATCCTTGCCAATCGTTACTACCGGATTCAGGTGGTGCGCACTGGCCGTAAGCTGCCGGCGCAGAGCCATATCAAGTTCAAGCATTACAACCTTCCTAAAAACACTGGATTTTACCTGATGAAATCTGCCAGAACCAGCAGAGCCTGGATAAAAGCGCATATCAACGATAACTTTGTCCGCAAGGCTAACCACGAAGGTTATCGTTCGCGTGCGGCCTACAAATTACAGGAAATCGCCGAGCGCGATGCACTTTTTTCACCGGGAATGACGGTTGTTGATCTGGGAGCGTCGCCTGGCAGCTGGTCACAAGTGGCACTCGAATCTGTCGGGCCGACCGGAAAGGTTTTTGCGCTGGATATGCTGGATATGCAATCCTTACCTGGTGCGACATTCATTCAAGGCGATTTTCGTGAAAATGGTGTTCTGGCCGCATTGGAGAAAGTTCTGGATGGGAAACGGGCAGATCTTGTAATTTCCGATATGTCACCCAATCTTACCGGTATTCGTGTCAGTGATCAGGCTCACGGCATGTATCTGGCAGAACTTGCTTTGATGTTCTGTCGCGAACATTTGAACCCCGGTGAAAACTTTCTTGTCAAAGTATTTCAGGGGAGTGACTTTGAGGCATTCCGACAATTAATGCAGGCTGATTTTGCAAAAGTCGTCATCAGGAAACCAAAGGCTTCGCGAGATCGAAGTAAAGAGTTATATTTGCTGGGACTGGAAAAAATAATCTGATAGACTGCGGTAACAGTCCTGTAACAGATACAGATAAACCGCAGCGTTTCAAAAATTCGGTTTCGTCGAGAAGCAAAATTGAGGAGCTAATATGAATAATTTGATTAAGAACATGGCTATCTGGCTGGTGATTGCATTGGTATTGATGACAGTCTTCAATCAGTTCTCCACCCGACAGCCATCACAGCCTCCCATGGAATATTCACAATTTATCAGTGAAATGCACCAAGGCAGGATTGCCAAGGTAGTAATCGACGGTCGTACCTTGAGAGGTGCAAAAACAGATGGCCGCTCGTTTATTGTCCATTCACCTTCCGATCCGTGGCTGGTAAGTGATCTTCTAAAGGCTGGAGTGGCTGTGGAAGCTAAGCCGGAAGAAGAACCTTCCATGCTGATGAGCATCCTTGTGTCATGGTTCCCGATGTTGCTGTTAATTGCTGTCTGGATCTTTTTCATGCGCCAGATGCAAGGGGGCGGTCGTAGCGGCGGTGCTTTCTCATTCGGGAAAAGTAAAGCCAGGATGCTTGATCATAAGAGTAACAACGTGACTTTTGCGGATGTGGCTGGTTGTGAAGAAGCCAAAGAAGAAGTTGCCGAGTTGGTCGAGTTTTTGAGGGATCCTTCCCGATTCCAGAAACTAGGTGGTCGTATTCCTCGCGGTGTACTAATGTGTGGTAATCCGGGAACAGGTAAAACGCTGCTTGCCCGCGCCATTGCCGGTGAAGCAAAAGTACCATTTTTCAGTATTTCCGGTTCGGATTTCGTCGAAATGTTTGTCGGTGTCGGTGCCTCCAGAGTGAGAGATATGTTTGAGCAGGCGAAAAAACATGCACCTTGCATTATCTTCATTGACGAGATTGATGCGGTCGGCCGTCAGCGTGGCGCAGGTCTGGGAGGTGGAAATGATGAGCGCGAACAGACGTTGAACCAATTGCTGGTTGAAATGGATGGCTTTGAAGGCAATATGGGTGTAATTGTTATTGCTGCCACCAACCGCCCGGATGTATTGGATCCTGCTTTGCTGCGTCCAGGTCGATTCGATAGACAGGTTGTTGTCCCGCTGCCGGATATTCGTGGTCGGGAACAGATTTTGCTGGTACATATGCGCAAAGTTCCTATATCCCCTGATGTGAAAGCCAGTATCTTGGCAAGGGGTACACCTGGTATGTCAGGAGCTGATTTGGCCAATCTGGTCAATGAGGCCGCCTTGTTTGCTGCACGATCCAACAAACGTCTGGTTGATATGGATGACTTTGAACGTGCAAAAGACAAGATTCTGATGGGTGCAGAACGTCGTTCCGTTGTTATGCCCGAAAATGAGCGGCGCAATACTGCTTATCATGAATCGGGGCATGCGGTAGTGGCTTATTTGCTGCCTAAAACCGATCCGGTTCACAAGGTTTCAATTATCCCGCGCGGACGTGCACTAGGTGTAACTATGCAGCTTCCTGCTGAAGATCGTTACAGTATGGATCGCGATCAGATTTTGCAGACGATTGCTGTCATGTTTGGCGGCCGTATTGCAGAGGAAGTGTTCATGAACCAGATGACAACCGGCGCATCTAATGACTTTGAACGGGCAACAGATACCGCCCGCAAGATGGTGACGCAATGGGGTATGTCCGATACGCTGGGACCTATGGTGTATGGTGAAAACGAGGGAGAGGTGTTCCTTGGGCGTTCAGTTACTACGCACAGGAATCTGAGTGAAGCAACCATGAAAATGGTCGATGCCGAGATTCGTCGGATCGTTGATGAGCAATATGCACTTGCGCGCAAGATCATCGAGGAGAATAAGGATAAAATCGAGGCGATGACACAAGCATTGCTTGAATGGGAGACGATAGACAGTGACCAGATCAAAGATATTATGGAAGGTCGCCCGCCGCGTCCGCCGCAATCACCTTCTTCTTCTCCACGGCAAGATAAAGGTTCAACCAGCACAAGCGGTGAGGTAAAACAACCCACAAGTGAGCCTGCAACAACAGAAGAAGCACCTGCTCAAAAAGTAGAAGCCTAGAAAAATTGTAGTATTCTTAATTAATGGCCTGTACGGGAAATAAAACGTACAGGCCATTTTTTCTTATCCAAGTGAATAAACTGCAAAGGATTCTTCAAGAAAACCGCCCGCTGATCATGGGGGTGATCAATGTCACGCCCGATTCTTTTTCTGATGGTGGCTGTTTTGATACAACGGAGAAAGCGATTGAACAAGTGAGTCGCCTAGTTCAGGAAGGTGCAGATATCCTTGATATCGGGGGTGAATCTACCCGTCCTGGGAGTCGATCTGTTGAATCGGACGAAGAACTGTCACGAATCATGCCCGTCATAGAATTTGCACTGAATATGAATATTCCAGTTTCGGTTGATACTGCCAAACCGGAAGTGATGCAAGCCGCTATTAATGCCGGGGTTGTTCTTATCAATGATACCAATGCGCTGCAAGCTCCCGGTGCACTGGAAGTTGTTGCAGACAGCTCTGTTATGGCTTGTCTCATGCACATGCAAGGACGGCCGGAGACAATGCAGCTTGATCCGCAGTATTCGGATGTAGTTGCCGAGGTTATGGCTTTTCTGAAACAACATGTTGCATTAGCAGTATCAGCCGGGATTACGCGTGAGCGAATCATTATTGATCCCGGTTTTGGCTTTGGTAAAACACTGGAGCACAATCTCGCCTTGTTACACCATCTGAATCAATTCATTGCTATGGATCTACCTGTTATGGCCGGCATTTCACGTAAATCAATGCTGGGAATGATTACGGGCAATCCAGTTGATAATCGTGTGTATGCCAGTGTGGCAGCCGCTCTTCTAGCAGTGGGACAAGGTGCCAGGATTGTACGGGTACATGATGTCAAGGCAACTCGTGATGCGTTTTCAGTGTTTGCGGCAATGGATCGTATTCATCCGGGTTTTCTGATATACCCGTCACCCGACCAATAGTTGGGTGTACGGTAATCAATAACAAGGCCCATATAATACAAATATGACGATTGAGTGGCTGGTTGCTGTTGATCTATCAGACGCTCGCGTCTGTGGGATGTTGATTGCGATATTGTGAATCCGGTTACATGCTTTGATTTGGAATTCAACAGGGAAGCGACACTGATATGAAGAAAAAATATTTTGGTACAGATGGCATTCGTGGAAAGGTAGGGGAATTTCCGATCACGCCCGAATTCTTCCTGCGTCTGGGGTATGCTGTTGGCAAAGTATTGCTGGCGTCCGATTGGAAACTGGCTGCAGATAAACGACCAACCATCCTGATTGGAAAAGATACACGCATATCCGGATACATGCTGGAATCTGCGCTGGAAGCCGGTTTCTCAGCGGCAGGGGTAGATGTTCTGCTATCCGGGCCATTACCAACCCCTGCTGTGGCCTACCTTGTGCGAGCGCTGCGCATTCAGGCTGGAGCAGTTATTTCTGCCTCACATAATCCGTTTTATGATAACGGCATTAAATTTTTCTCTTCTGAAGGCTCAAAACTACCTGATAGTATGGAACTTCAAATCGAAGCTGAACTGGATTTTCCTATAGAAACAGCACCTTCTATCAAATTAGGTAGAGTACAACGTCTCAAGGATGAAGAAGGCCGATATATCGAATTTTGTAAAAGTACTTTTCCTAATCAGCTTGATTTACGAGGCTGGAAAATCGTGGTTGATTGTGCCAATGGTGCAGATTACCAGGTCGCCGGGCATGTGATGCATGAACTGGGCGCTGATGTTGTAACTATTCATGCAAATCCGGACGGATTCAACATTAATCATGAATGTGGTGCAACCCATATCATGACGCTGCAAGGTGCAGTTTTGCAACACGGTGCAGATTTTGGTATTGCTGTAGATGGCGATGGCGACCGGGTGCTGATGGTGAGTGGAGAAGGGGTAGTATACGATGGTGACAGTCTGGCCTACATTATCGCTAAACATCGACAACAGCGTGGTGTACTACAAGGTGGAGTAGTTGGGACACTCATGACCAATCTGGCTGTTGAGCAAGCTTTTGAGCGGATTGGGATTCCATTTGCCCGGGCAAATGTCGGAGATCGTTATGTGTCTGAATTGCTGCAACAAAATGACTGGTACTTGGGTGCCGAGAATTCCGGCCATATTATTTGCCGTGATAAACATACGACAGGTGACGGAATTATTTCAGCCCTCCAGGTTTTGTACGCATTACGTGACACGGGTTTGATGTTTGCCGACTTGATGCATGATGTTACTTTCTTTCCCCAACGGTTAATCAATGTAAAGATTTCTAGAGATTTTGATTTTCAGAACGATCAAGCAGTAGAGATATGCAAAAATGAGGCGGAACAGGCATTGGGAAATGATGGGCGTATTTTGCTGCGTGCTTCTGGAACTGAACCGTTAATCAGGGTGATGGTGGAAGGAAAAGACCCTCAACAGATTGAATACTGGGCTGAGAAAATTGCTGGAACAATTCAGCAACAGGCTGTTGCTTCAACTGTTGGGCACTGAGCTTATCATCACAAGGCTGTAATATATCTCGTTTATCTTTGGTGAATACTTGAAGTTAGAGTTGTAGGGTATACAGGTCAGATATCTTTTCTTTAATTCTTGAATATCAGGATGACTATCATGCAACAGTTTTTATCAAAATCCAGTAGTAGAGCCAGATTTTTAATTACAGCCTTTATCCTTTTGAGTGGAATCAGTGGGTATATTCAAGCCAGGTCGCTTATTAAGATAGATGGATCGAGTACTGTTTTCCCGATTACAGAAGCTGTTTCTGAGGATTTTCAAACTGCTAAAAAAGGGGCCACTATGGTTACCGCTGGTATCTCCGGTACGGGCGGGGGATTCAAAAAATTCTGCAGAGGGGAAATTGATATTGTGAATGCATCTCGCCCGATCCTGTCTTCTGAAATGGAGCAATGTAGGCGGAATGGTGTGCAGTACATCGAGATGCCAATTGCTTTTGATGCATTGACGGTGGCGGTCAACCCCAGGAACAATTGGATTAAATCCATAACAATCGCCGAGTTAAAAAAAATGTGGGAGCCTGCAGCGCAAGAAAAGATACTTAACTGGAATCAAATCAACCCGGCCTGGCCTGATGCCAGAATCAAACTTTTCGGCGCAGGAGCTGATTCAGGTACATTCGACTATTTCACCGAAGCCGTGGTCGGTAAGGCAAAATCCAGTCGTGGAGATTTTACTGCCTCGGAAGATGATAATGTACTCGTTCAGGGTGTGGCGAGCGATTTAAATGCATTAGGTTTCTTTGGCTTTGCCTACTACATCGAAAATCAGAAGAAACTGAAAGCTGTGGCGATTGATCATGGTGCTGGCGGTGTTCTACCTTCCATGCTTACCGTACAAAATGGAAGTTACCAGCCATTATCGCGTCCTCTCTTTATTTATGTAAATGCAAAATCAGCAAACAAACCGGAAATAAAGGAATTTGTTATCTTTTACATGCAACACGCACAGCAATTGATTGAGGAAGTAAGATATTTCCCGCTAAAAAAGGAATTCTACGATTTCAATATCAAACATCTCCAGAACAAGACACTCGGCACAGTATTCGGTGGGGAAGCTGGCATGAGTATGACCATTGAGGAACTGTATAAGCGGGAAAGAGTTCAATAACCGGTACATCCATGGCCTGAGTTCTGATCGTGGGCAAGAGATAACACATATCAGCAGTAACAGAAGTACAGATACTGAACCGGATATGTAATTCCGGAATAAGAGGTTATTACATCGTTCTGATTAACCTTTAACAGGCCAGACGGCTCCTTGTTTATTAAGCCCTATTTTGTCTGTATGGATTACTTTCCAGTTTTTCTCAACATTAAACAGCGAAATTGTCTGATTGTTGGCGGAGGAAGTGTTGCAGCCCGAAAGGCGAAGTTGCTACTGCGAGCAGGGGCGCATATCCATGTCGTTTCCCCTACAATTAATGCGGAATTTACTGGTTTGTTGCAGCAATTCTCTTCAATCTCGCATAACGCTGAAACCTTCCGCCCGGATCACTTGCAGGGTAGGGTGCTGGTTATTGCCGCTACGCATGATCGAGCAACCAACCAGGCTGTCTCGGTTGCAGCCCGGAAAGCAGGTATTCCAGTAAACGTTGTCGATAATCCGGATTTATGCACCTTTATCATGCCTTCCATTTTGGATCGCTCTCCGATTATCGTTGCAGTATCAAGCGGTGGCAGTTCTCCAGTACTGGCAAGGCTGTTGCGTGCACGACTGGAAGCATCAATCCCCGCTGCTTATGGTCGACTGGCGACTTATGCTGCGCAGTTTCGCGGGCAAGTCAGGCAGCATTTTTCTCGTCAGGAAAATCGTCGCTTCTTTTGGGAAAAAATGCTTCAAGGGCCGTTTGCAGAAATGGTATTTGCCGGCAAGGATCAGGCTGCCCAGGATTATTTATTAGAAACCTTGAATAATAGTGTGGATCAACCTCCGATCGGGGAAGTTTATCTGGTGGGAGCAGGCCCTGGAGACCCGGATCTGTTGACTTTCCGCGCTATGCGCCTGATGCAGCAGGCAGACGTGGTGATTTATGATCGGCTGGTTGCTCCGGCCATTTTGGATATGGTCAGACAGGATGCTGACCGTATCTATGCCGGTAAGGAGCGTAATCAACATACTTTGCCGCAGACATCAATCAATAACCTGTTGATCAAGCTGGCGCAAGAAGGTAAACGTGTGCTGCGGTTGAAAGGTGGCGATCCTTTTATTTTTGGACGAGGGGGCGAGGAAATCGAAACTTTGTCACAACATCAGATCCCATTCCAGGTTGTTCCCGGAATTACAGCCGCATCCGGTGTAGCTAGTTATGCAGGTATCCCTTTGACCCACCGGGATTACGCGCATTCCTGCGTTTTTGTAACCGGACATCTGAAAGACAACACTGTACAGCTTGACTGGTCAGCGCTGGCGCGTCCTAACCAGACGATTGTCGTCTACATGGGATTGCTGGGCGTCTCCGAGTTATGCCGACAGTTGATTGCTCATGGTCTGCCAAAAACGACACCAGCTGCTATTATTCAGCAGGGTACAACCCCCAATCAGTGTGTTCTCACCGGCACACTTGCAACGTTGCCGACAATCATTCAGGAAAATCCATTGAAGCCGCCAACACTCATTATTGTGGGAGAAGTGGTCAAGCTTCGTCAGAAACTTGCCTGGTTCAATTCGACTTCAGAATCTTTGGGAAACACACCTGGCTACTCGAAACACCCTTAGCTTCAAACCTCAGCTGATTTGGTGACGGGCGTTATCTTAACGGCGGATCAAATAACGAATAGTGGGACCATCCTGCTGAATCTCCAGAACCTCGTAGCCATGATTTCTGGCATCAATCGGGATGTTGTTAATTGACTGCGGGCAATCGGAAATCACCTCCAGAATCTGCCCCGGCCGCAACTGGGGCATAGCTTCCAACGTTGCTACAGCAGGATAGGGGCAGGGTTCTCCTATCATATCGAGACGAAAATCAGGGATGATGGTAGTTGATTTCATAGGAAGCGCTTATGTTCAGGCTGTTTGCGAAGCTTGACGGGCTTTCCGGGCAAAGAAATATTTTTCCCAGTACAGCACCAGTGCCAGAAATACACCCAGCATAATGTAGGTGGCCAGTAGACCGCCTTGCGGTCCGAATGTTTTAAGGAGATTGATCTTGTCAAAATTTACGACAAGGAGGGGTGCCAGATCATCCCACACCAGTGCCAGCAGTGTGGAACCGATGATGTTACCTAATCCCACCAGCCAGAAATGCACCTGTCCTTCCACAGCGCGATACATCCAGCCTGTTTCGCAACCACCTGCCAGCACGATGCCAAAGCCGAACAACAATCCACCAATGACTGCATTTGGCCCGGCCCAGAATATTTTAGAATCCATTCCCAGTTGTACGTAGCTGTAAACACCAATTGTGCCTACTGCCATACCCGCGATAATCGCTTTAGCCATTTGTGTACGACCAGTAATCCACAGATCACGAAACGCTGAAGTGAAACACACCTGCGCACGTTCAATAATGAGGCCAAAAGCCAGGCCAAACAAGGCAGCATAACCCAGCTTGGGTTCATCCAGCGCCTTGGAAGCCGCCCACAGCACAAAAGCGATAAACAATAGCATGCCGATGCAAAAGTGTTGCCGTTCCCGGGTTGCATGCTGATTAAGCGGTTGCGCTGCCGACACTTTTTGCAGCTGTACCGGGATGCGAAATACCGGTAACAGGCTGACCTTGGCGCCCGCCAGCGAGCCGATTGCGGTAGCAATAGCAAAAAACCAGGCATGCAAAGAAAACTGTGGAATACCGGTAAAAAACGCCGCCAGATTACATCCCATAGCCAGGCGCGCTCCAAAGCCGGCAATAATGCCCCCCACAATGGCCTGGAACACACGAATGCGGTGCTGTGGTAAACGCAACTTGACGTTATTGGCCCATAATGCTGCCGAGAAACACCCTGCAAACATACCGAGGATCATCACTCCATCAATACGTGTCAGCGGTGAGCCCTGCAGACCGATGACCTGAAAATAACCCCAGTGGGAAACATCCAGGCCCAGCCATTGCAGGATATGACCGCCCCAGCGGGTGAATTCACCTGTTACGGCCCAGAAAGTGCCGGTAACGCCGAAGTAAAAGGCAGAGAGAATACCGGCTGCAATCACTGCAGGTACGGGTAACCAAAAACGTACCAGATACTGATATTTGAAGTTGTACCAACTCATTTTCTATTCTTTTGCCCCATGAATACGCGTGGTATATTTTATAGTTTATAACTTTTACATGTATTTTACTTTTGAATGTAGTGATTAAGGAGTCTTTGTACCGATAACCATCATTGATCCAAAAATTATGATTTCTTTAATGTTTCCTAAAATTTTATCAATTTCAGGCAAAACACAGCTTTTTTTCCAGCCATTTTCTGCTTCAAAACGCACTACTGGATATGGCTTTGCTCATGGTTTCAAACAAGCTATATAGCTGCTCAATACCCGTATCTTGCCCTGGTAACCCTGTGCCAGTATCTCCTGATAACATTACCGCTGTAAATCCAGTCAGGATGTGCGGCCTGGATGCGCTGCTGAATATAGGCTTTAAACGGGTCGAGTTTGCTGTAACGCGGCATCACTTGATCGTCGAGATATTTTTTAACCGTATTGCGTGATATACCAGTTTGCTTTAATCCTCTTTCCCTGTTTCTTTAATACCCTAATGGTCATTGCTCTCTCCCGTGTTAACAATAGAATAGCAGCCACTTCGTAGAAAAATGACCAACTTAATTCAGGGGGGCAAAATTACATTGCAGTTGCCAGTAGTAAGGCATACCACCTGGGCTTGCCACTGCCGGACAGACTCACACTGGCTGCTCACGACTGGCAGCTGGCCCTGCCGAGCGACGCGCTTGCCCGTTTACCCTTAACCTAGTATGGTGATACTTGTGTGGAGGCGGCCAAATCCTCCGCAGGATGCGGCGTACTTCTAGGATCGCTGCGACGTTTTCCTGCACGCTTGTGGCCTGAGATGATGATTTTTTCAGATACAGCGTCCGGCAGGTGCGCGCTGCGATACGGTACCAGGCCGGCGTCGGAATCGGCCAGCGGCCCGTCGGCATTGGTGCGGGCAATGATGGAATGGTAACGTACCTCGGGTGAGATCGGCAGTTTTGTGGCAGCCTGAACAAAGGGATCGTCCTGATTGAGATGGTCAATGCTGTTCAGGGTTCCTTGCAGATAGCCATCCTGAGCCTGCCCTGTGGCCTGAACTGAAGGGACCACGGCGTCGGTCACGGCTTCCAGCGCCGTCAATGGCAACCGAAACAAGCCGGACAGCCAGCGCACAGGTTGGTAGCCAGTGATTGCAGTGCCCCGGTGCAGGGTCGCGATAAAAATGGCACGCTCAATACCGGCAAGGGATTCGAAGTGCAACATGGGATCCAGCAGCGTGCGCTCGGGGTCGTTCTGGTTCGGGTCGGTTCTTGCATCGGCCATGGCCCAGTCGTGCAGTTGATTGTCAGCCGATGAGACCAGCAGGCGAGCAATCATTCCCCCCATGCTATGGCCGATGACCACCATGTTTTTCGAGGCGGGCACAGTGCCGTCCGGATCAAAGTGATCATGGGACTGAATCAGCAACTGGCGAATGGCTGCATGATGATGCGGCGTTGCGGATGCAGCACGGCCACCAGCTCTGCGCCGAATCCGGCGCGGCGATGCATGCTGCGCACGCTCTGGAAATCCAACTGTGCCGCCGGCAGCAATTTTTGCGGCGCGGTCACGCTGGTAGACAAGCGTGCCTGCAGGCGAACGCGCACGTGCCAATTGTCCCTGCTCATGGTGGTGCTGGCCTGGCGTGTGTTCGGTGAAAAAGAGGTATGCCCAGGCGTGGCGCGCTGTCTCCAGCCAGGGTTGCAGGCCTGCTGCAGCCAGAGTTCGGCCAATGCGGAACCTGTCTTCATTCGACAAGCCGGGTGCCGCAGCCAGCGCCGGAATGGCAGGTACTTGAGGATGGCGTGGCGCACGGCTGCGGGTCTAGGCCGCTCATGCTGAGGGTCTGCATAGTCGACGCGCTGAGGATCCTGCTGCTGAGAATGTCGGCACGCTTGGCGCGCCACATGTTGTTGCAGCTTGACCGCATTGATGTGCACCGCCGGCTGCAGCTCGCTGCGTATCGCACAGCCGGACAAATTTCAAAGAATTACCAACATCAGCAGCGAGTCAATCGTATGCATCATGATCCCAGATTCAGCGATCGACCGCTGCTTTGTGTTCATGTCCTGCTGCCTCGTTGATATAAAAGCGTTCGAGGGTAATGAGGATTTCCTCGGCTTCGTCCGCGCAAGTGAACAAGTCGAGATCGGATGGACAGACATAGATTCGTCGAGCAGAGGATCGAAATCAATCACGCAACGCCAGAACGCGCGACCCACCAGCACCAGCGGAATCCGCTGCATCTTGCCGGTCTGAATCAGGATCAGCACCTCGAACAGCTCATCGAGCGTTCCATAGCCACCAGGGAAAGCCACCAACTCCTTTGCGTGCAGCAAAAAGTGCATCTTGCACAGTGCGAAATAGTGGAATCGGAACGCCAGTTCCAGGCACATGCAGAGGGTTGGGTGCCTGTTCGTAGTGGTGTGCTTGATCGACCCGGCCACGGGCTCTGGCAAGCTCTTGCCTTAGCCCAACATCCTCCAGATTGGTGCGCATCAAGATCCGCCAGGAGGTTCATTGCTCGTTCGCCAAAAATCTGGCCGGCGCAGTGTATGGCCATACTCGGGTACCGTAACCTGTTAGCAGCGCAAAATCCAGCACCAGCATGGGCAGGCGCTCGGGCAGGCGCCCATGTTTATTGGCACCGGGGAAGATGATCGTTCTCCATGGCGATGACATACACAGTCCAGGTCTCATTGTAGGCGTCCTCGGACAAATACGGTTGCCATCGTGAGTGTCACCACGGCGATCACTGCCAGTGGCCACAGGCTGGCAAGAATGTCGTCCGGCGGCATCGCCTTGAGAAAACTGCCTTCGACGATGATGAGGAAGTGGGTCAGAGGAATGGCCTGGGCTAGCCATTGCAAGGCGACAGGCATGTTCTCTACTGGCGTGGCAAAGCCGGACATCAACACTGCTGGCACGCCAATGGCAAACGCCCCTAGGATGGCTTGTTGTTGTGTCATGCTGACCGCGGAAATCATTAGGCCGATGCCGACCACCGACAGGATGAACAACACCAGACTGGCGAACAGCAGGCCGAACGAGCCGGTAAAGGGGATACCGAACAGGAACACGCCCGCGCCGACCATGAAAAGACCCAGCAAGATGCCGATCGCCAGTGCGGGCAGCGATTTGGAAATGATGATTTCCGGCGTCGAGGTAGGCGATACCAGTAGCTGGTCAAAGGTGCTCAGTTCGCGCTCGCGGGCGATTGACAGCGAGGTGATTAAGAGCGCGCTGAATAGCGCTAGGATACCGGTTAGGCCCGGCACGATGAACCAACGATAGATCAGATTCGGGTTGAAGCAATGGCGCACCACGACGGGTACTGGCGCTTGCGTGTCAGGTGCGACCTCGGCACCGACATCGGCTGCGATGGTGGAGAGGTAGGCAACGGTGATCTGGCTGGAGTTGCTGCGTCGGCCGTCAACCAGTATCTGTGCAAGGCCGCTATCACCTGCGGCAATCATGCGTGAAAAATCTACCGGAATGGTGAGTGCCGCAATTACCTCACCCCGATCGACCAGCTCGTGCAGGTGTCGTTGGCTATCCACGTACCGCACACGGTTAATGAAGCGTGCGCTGTCTAGGCGCTGTACTAGTTCGTATGACCAGCGTCCCGCGTCTTGGTTGTACACCGCAATATCGACATTGCGCACTTCGAGTGTTGCGGAAAAGGCGAAAATCAGAAGTTGCAAGATCGGCGGCACAAATACCACCATGCGGCTGCGTGGGTCGCGCAGGACACTAAGTATTTCCTTGATGAACTGGGCCCGCAAGCGGGTGAAGCTGAAGGAGGATACGAGCACGACACTATTCCAAATTTTTGCACGTGGCGCGCTTGGCCAGCATGAAGAACAGCGTTCCGATTACCATCATTGCCAACAGATTAGGAATGAAGACCGCCCAGATATCACCGGCTAGGAACACTGTCTTAAGTGATTCGACAAAGTAGCGTGCCGGAATCAGCAGGGTAATGGCGCGGATCGGCGCCGGCATAGCGTCGATCTCGTACAGGAAACCCGAGAGCATGAAGGACGGCAAGAAGCCGGAGAACAAAGCAATCTGCGCCGCGAGAAACTGGTTGCGTGCGAGCGAGGAGATTAGCAGCCCCTGGCCCAGCGCGGGTACCATGAACACGCCTGATAGCAGTAGCAGGGCCGCGAGTGAGCCGCGTAGCGGCACGTCGAACACGAACACCGCCAGCGCGGTCGCGCCCAGCGTAGACAGCATACCTAGTGCGAAGTACGGCAGCAGCTTACCAATCAGGATCTCGGCCACCGAGGCGGGCGTGGACAGCACCGCTTCCATGGTACCGCGTTCCCATTCACGTGCTACCACCAGCGCCGTGAGCATGGTGCCAATGATGGTCATGACGATGGCGATAGCACCGGGGATTAATGCGCGGCGGCTCTCCAGCTCAGGGTTGAACCAGTAGCGCGGCACTAACACTAGGGCCTGGGGTGGCACTGCGACATCAAGCCCTGCGCGCCAAGACTGTACCACACCCCGGGCATAGTTTTCGACGTAATTGGCGGTATTGGGGTAGGAGCCATCGGTGACGATCTGTACTAGTGCTTCGTTGCCGCGTTGCGTCAGACGTCGTTCGAAATCCTGCGAAATAACTACATACCCGCGCAGCTCGCCGGATACCAGCTTGTCAGCGACTTGGCGTCGGTCATGGACAAAGTGTGCGTCGAGATAATCGGTGCTGGCAAAGGCTGCAGCCAGGGCCTGGGCTGATGCACTGGACGACTCTAGTACCACACCGATACGCACCTTCTTGGCGTCGAGCGACACCGCATAGGCAAATAGCAAGAGCAGTACCACCGGTAACACAAAGGCGATCAACAGTGTTGATGGATCACGCAAAGCCTGCAGATTTTCCTTGTGAACCAGGGCGAGTAGACGCCGCAGATCGAAGCGACGCAGGCTGGCTACCTGTGCCTGATCGGGACCGGGACGCTGCAGAGGGGTATTCATGTGGCAGCCTCCATTTCTTGATTAGACGACTCTACCAGATGGATGAAGGTATCTTCCATGGTCGGATCCGCCCACCCGACGTCGGCGGCGATGCGCTTGAGCGCATCGGGTGTATCCAGTGCGATTAACCGCGCACGCGAGAGTATGGCTACGCGGTCGCAGTATTCGGCCTCGTCCATGAAGTGAGTGGTGACCATGATGGTGACGCCTTTGCGCGCTAGACCATTGATATGCGTCCAGAATTCACGGCGGGTGATAGGATCCACGCCCGAAGTGGGTTCATCCAGGAACAGTACCGGAGGGCGATGCATCAGCGCGCAGGCCAGCGCTAGGCGCTGCTTGTGCCCCAATGGTAGGGAGTCTGGGGTGGCGGATAGCCATTTACCAAGATCGAAAGTTTCGATCATTTCGGCGATGCGCTCGCGCCGCGTGTTTCCTTCCAATTGATACACCCCAGCCGAGAATTCTAGGTTCTGCCGCACCGAAAGCAGACCATAGAGTGAGAACTTCTGCGCCATGTAGCCAAGTCGGCTCTTGGCTGCGCCGGTGGCCCGGCGCAGATCGTGCCCTACCACGTGTGCTTCGCCGACGGTTGGTTTAAGCAGGCCGCATAGCATCTTGAAGGTGGTGGATTTGCCGGCGCCGTTAGGGCCGAGCAAGCCGAAGATTTCGCCCTTTCGCACCTCGAAGCTGACATTGTCGGTGGCGGTAAAGTCGCCGAAGCGCTTGGTCAGGTTGTGGCACGACACGGCAATGTCTGATCCGAGCTCAATCGGCGGCAGACGTTCAGCCAGGGTTGAAGTGCCACCAGGACCGCCGCCGAGCAGATCGATGAAAGCATCTTCAAAGCGCGCGGGTACCGGCGCCAGGTGTACTTGCGCCTGATCGGCCAGTGCCTGGATTTGCTCTGTACTCGCGCCCATGCGCAACACTACGCGTACACCGGCACCCTGGATCACTCCATCACTTACACTGTTGAGATCGAGCGCTTCGGTAAGGATTGATCGGCGCTGGGTACCGACATTTTCGAGTCGGAAACTGCGGCCCTCAAGCTGTGCAGTCAGATCTTGTGGAGGACCATCGAACAGGAGTTTCCCTTGGTTCAGCAACAGCACGCTTTCACAGCGCTCGGCCTCGTCGAGGTAGGCGGTGGACCAAACCACGGCCATGCCCTCGTCGGTGAGCACCTGCACCATGCGCCACAAATCCTGGCGGCTGACTGGATCGACACCCACTCCGGGTTCGTCCAGTAGTAGCACCTTAGGCCGCGCCATGAGCGCGCAGGCTAGTCCGAGTTTCTGCTTCATGCCACCGGAGAGCTTACCGGCGAGGCGCTTGGTGAAGGGTGCGAGCCGCGTGAAATCGAGCAATTCGGCAAAGAGATCAGTGTTGTGGTCGGCGTCCATGCCGCGTAACTGCGCGTATAAGCGCATGTTCTCCATCACCGACAGGTCTTCATACAGGCCGAAGCGCTGTGGCATGTAGCCACTGACGACATGGATCGCATCGTTGTCCCGCACCACGTCGTAGCCAGCCAAGGTAACGCAGCCGGCATTGGGTACCAACAGGCCAGTCAGGATGCGCATCAGCGTTGTCTTGCCAGCACCGTCTGGGCCAACCAAGCCGGTCAGCCGCCCGTAGTAGATGCGTGCGCTCAAGCTCCGTAGGGCATGTACACTGTCGAAAAATTTATCAACACGGTTAATAATAATGGCGGCATCACCCTGTCCCGCTGGAGTGGATGGTAAGTCAGTAGCGACATACATATCAGGAGCCCTCGGCAGATAAACTGGTGGCTGGCTGGACATCGACTTCAACCGTTACAGGCATACCCTGCCGTAGTGCGGTATCGGCATCATTCACTACAATCCGTAAGCGATAAACCAGATCGGTACGCAGCTCAACGGTTTCCACTGTCTTGGGGGTAAATTCAGCGCGAGGTGAAATAAAACCGATCTGGCCATGATAGATTTTTTCCGAGGAATCGCTACGTACCCGAACGGGAGTGCCGGGAGCAATGCGGCCTAATACTGTTTCATTAATATAGGCGCGCACATAGACTGGATAATCAAGGCTCAGATTGTAGACCGTGCTCTGGCTGATAACCATGCTGCCTGGTTCACGGACCCGAGCAATGACAGTACCATCACTTGGTGCAAAAAGTTCGGTATCTGCCAGTGCAGTAGCAGCCTGATCCCGCGCGGCCATCGCAGTTGCCAGCCGGGCCTCGGCTGCGGCAATGTCTTCCTTTCGAAACCCTTCTTCTGCCTGAGATAAGGCCGCCGTGGCTGCTTTGACTCCAGCAACAGCCTGATCCCGCGTAGCGCGCGCACTGTCAACATCTTGCTGACTGCTTGCCTTTGAGGATAACAATTTACTCAGGCGCAGATAGTCACGTTCGGCCCGGTGCGCCGCTGCCTGCGTCTGTTTGAGCGCTTCTCGTGCCTGGGTGACTTCTTGTGGGCGTAAGCCGCTATGCATCTTAGCCAGCTCTGCCTGCGCCACCTGCACGGAGGCTTCTGCTGCCGCAAATGCTTCCTGATACGGTTGAGCATCCAGTGTCGCCACCCGTGTGCCGGCGGCGACAAAATCTCCCTCATCAAACAAAACTTGCTCAACTCGCCCGGGTTGGCGGAAAGCCAGTTGTACTTCCCGAATATCGACATTGCCATACAGATAGAGCAGATTCTCATCTTGATCAACATGCTGCATCCACAGGAATGTACCACCGAGACCTAGAATAATAACCACCACGATGACGATGGTCAGCTTTGTGGCGCGAGAGGAAATGATTTTACTCATTGCACGCTTTTCATGTGCTGAAGCCGGAGTTTTATGGTGCTCTGGTTCGATGTTGGTAGACTGGATGTACTAACACAGAGAGTTTTCATTTTGTCGCTCCAATACCACGGCGATAGATGGCAAACACGGCTGGCGCATCGCATCGAATCTGATTGACCTTGCCGGCCAACAGTGCCTGCATGACCAATCCCTGGATAGTGCCTATGAACAACGTAGTAGCGGCATCCACGTTCAGCTCTGCGTCTAGCTCACCCTGAGCTTTGCCAGCTTCCACCAGGTGACGCAGCCGCTGTCGGTACTGACGGATCAAGGTCTGCGCCATATGCTTGGTGAGCGTTTCACCAGAGCGCTGTAATTCTCCAAACAGCATACGTGGCACACCAGGGTGTTTGGCGACAAAGTCGATATGTGTCATAAACATGGCTTCGAGCGCTGCTGCAGGGGATACAGCGTCAGCTGCCGCCTTGTCCACACTGGTCAGCAAGCGTTTGCCAACCCAGGACACCGTTGCTTCCAGGATGGCGTCCTTGGTGGGGAAATGACGAAACAACGCGCCCTGCGTCAAACCCATCCGGTCAGCAATGGCTGTGGTTGTAATCTCGGCCGGGTTCTGCTCGGCAGCCAAATCGACCACTGCTTGCACTGTGGCTGCTCGTCGCTCTTCAGCGGACAAGTATTGAGGACGCTCATTCACTGCCTACACCTTTAAAGTAAGTAATTGATTACTACTTTAGCATGAAAAATAACTCTGGTGAAAGATAGAATCCACTAATTTGGAGAAGAATGAGTGTGGCATAATTTTTCCTGATTAGAAAGATGGTTCAGCCAAGCCCGATTTTTCTATGATAAGGCGCATAGTGACCCAAATAAGCCTATCAAAGCTCTGGTTTTACGCACAAAGCGGTTTTTAACTGGGCTACTGCTGACCTCGCGCCAGGTTGTATAGTCACTTCTAACGGATTGAGTTATTTTACCGGGGTTGCTGTATGCTATTGGGTGCACCGGCTTTTATGCAGTTGGATGCGCTGAACCGCGTTTTGCACGAACCGAACCGGTTATCCGCCGCCTATCTGAGTATTGACAGCTTAAAAAGTAGGATGATTTATCCGACACTCAAAGACATGCCAGCAGTAGCAGGTGTTTCTCTGAAAAATGACGCCCGTGTGGCATTGCAAAGCCAGGCGCGAGCCAACTTTGCGATGACGATGTTATACACCAAGGAAATACCATGCAGCTGAGTATGGTTGTACCGTGGGGAAGATGCTTCAAAGAATACAAAGAAATATTTTCCCTGTCGCAAGCTGACCTTCAGGTAAATATTCTTGGCTGTGGTGACGGGCCAGCAAGTTTTAACGCAGAAGCAACAGCGGCAGGTGCCAAGGTTATATCCGTAGACCCAATATATTGCTTCAGTGCAAATCAAATAGAGTCAAGGGTCAACGAAGTAAGCCACAACATCGCACAGCAGCTTAAAGAAAACGCATCAAATTACATCTGGTCTACATTCCAAAATGTCGAGGCTGTAGTAAGCGCCAGGCTTGCCGCCATGAAAGACTTTTTAAAAGACTATGAATCAGGTAAAAAAGAAGGCAGGTACGTTGAAGCAAGCCTTCCATTGCTTACGTTCAAGGAAAATCAGTTCACGTTAGCACTGTGCTCCCATTTTCTATTTTTGTATAGTGAACATATAACTGAAGAGCAGCATATTGCAGGTGTTCTAGAGCTGTGCAGGGTGACAAAAGAGGTCAGGATCTATCCTTTGGTTACACTAGACGGCAGGCCATCGCCATACCTAGCCCCAGTTATCGAAGCGGTTACATCGGCGGGTTATAGTGCAGAAACCGTTGCGGTGCCTTACAGCTTTCAGAGAAATGCTACAGAAATGTTGGTGGTAAAAAGTGTATAACAAGTCGCTCAAGGTCGTGGCTTCGCCACTGGAAAGCTCCAACCGACGCATGCTTCGCATTGTATGCGCCGCTTGTGTCTGCCCCTTAGATGTTTAGTCCCACGGTGTGCTGGTGTAACATATAACCAGCTACGGAGGGATGATTTATGGGACAGATATTACACGGAAGCGCCCGCACGACAGCGGCGGTGCGTCGAGCGATACAAAATAGTCAAGAGAGTCTGAATG
>JACDJA010001376.1_pt1 | contig 20572 bp, 21 predicted proteins | sample 7449241 | NCBI WGS metagenome assembly JACDJA01 (sample SAMN14253289, study PRJNA609438) | sludge metagenome | isolation source: initial anaerobic sludge | collected 2018-12-20 | reverse complement strand
GATGAAGCTGGGTCGCGGCGACGCGGGACGGACAGAACAGTGAAGGGGCACCTGACAGCGCGCGAGTTCCTATGAGGTCACGACGCGCATCGCCCTGCGGCTCCGAGAAAAAGGCGCGTCCGGTGGCGCCGACCGGTCTCGGGCAGGACATCCGCAAAGCGGAGTCAGTTTTCAGGTAAGTCAGACACCACCGTACGCCCACGAAGTATTCACTGTTTCCAGGAGGCTAAACATTGTGAGAAGTTGGAGCCATGACAAAGTCACGACCAGATCGTTTCAGTCCTGAGGTCCTGGAACGGGTCGTGCGCCTGGTGCTGGAGCAGGCCAAGGAGCATCCCTCGCAGTAGGCGGCGATATCGGCGGTGGCCCCGAAGCTCGGGTGTACCAAGGAGACCTTGCGTCGGTGGGTACGGGAGGCGGAGCGCGAGACCGGCCACCGGCCCGGGCCCACACGTGCTGACGAGGACCGGGTGAAGGCGCTGGAGCGCGAGAATCGCGAACTGCGCCGGACCAACAATATCCTCCGCAAGGCATCCGCGTATTTCGCACAGGCGGAGCTCGACCACCCTATGCGCTGATGTACACCTTCATAGATGCGTACCGCGACGCGTACGGGGTCGAGCCGATCTGTCGACTGCTGGAGATCGCCCCATCGGGCTACTACGTGCATCGGGCTCGCCAGGCCGACCCTTGTCGCCGTCGGGCACGAGCGCTGAGGGACGAGCGGAGGTGCGGCACTTGTGGCGGGCGAACCACGAGGTATATGGTGTGCGGAAGGTATGGCGACAGCTCAGGAGAGATGGCACCGACGTCGCGCGCTGCACTGTGCAGCGGCTGATGAGGGCCGAGGGGCTCAAGGGCGTAGTCCTCGGTGGGCGCGTACGCACCACACGACCGGCGGAGGACCGGGCAGCGCTGCCGCAGGACCTGGTGCAGCGACGGTTCGCAGCTGAGCGTCCCGATCAGCTCTGGCTGGCTGACTTCACGTACGTTGCGACCTGGCGTGGAACGGCTGGCCGTCGCCGGCATCGCTCCTTCAGTGGGGAGCGTTGGTGATGCGTACGACAACGCCCGCGCCGAGCCGGTGATCGGACTGCACAAGGCTGAGGTGATCCATCGTCGTGGCCCCTTGCGCGGCTTCGATTATGTGGAGTACGCGACGTTGGAGTGGGTCGCGTGTTTCAATCAGCAGCACCTGCCGGAACCCCTGGGCTATGTTCCGCCAGCGGAGTTTGCGGAGCAGTTCTTCCGCACCCACGCCACTCACGCGGCTGTGGGGGTACTCAACCAAACAAGTCTCCTGAATACCCGGCGCGGTTCAGTAGTCGGACAAGGATGGTCGTGCTGCGGCTCCGCGCACAAGATTGGAGCATCATGAGGGGTCAGCTGCCGGGTTCGGATTTCATGCGACTGCGCAGTCTATAGCTCTTCCCGACCATCTCGACGATCTCAGTGTGGGCGAGGAAGCGATCCAGAATCGCCGTAGCCGCCGGCACGTCGCCAAGGAAGACGCCCCAGTCCTGCGTTGGTCGGTTCGTGGCGGCGGAATATTCCGGGCGCGCCGGGCGCCAACACGTCCGCGCCGCCCTGCCTGTGCGCCAACCGGCGGAAGCAACCCCCCAAAGGCATAGAACTGGGCCCCTCGACTGGTCCCCCCACAAGCGAAAATCGCCCCGTAGTCGAGAGTGACTACAGAGCGAAAATCGTCTATCGGGACGGCGGGATTCGAACCCGCGACCCCCTGAACCCCATGAGCCAGGATCACGAAGCCAGACTCACGGCCCCGCGTAACTCGTTGACCTGTCTCACCTGAAGATATGGAATCAGGGGAATCCCATTCACCCCAGCGTGAAGAAGGATCGTACCCCGCAGAGGAATCGTACCCCAAACGTACCCGACCGTCCCCGCTCGGCACTCCAAGGAGCTGATGTTGCCGCTGGGCCTAGTCAACGTCGACCAGCTCGAACTCCTCCTTCCACGAGTCGTCGTCCGGCTGGAAGTCCCGCCTCCACAGCTCGTCCTGCGCCGCCCTGCGCTCCGCCCCCTCGAGGCGCGGGATGCCACTCGGCCACGGCCCATCCTCGAGGGCGTCCTCGAGAACCATCCGCCACGTCGGGCGCGCCGCTGTGTAGTCGAGGAATATCTGACGTAGCAGCGGAAGAACGCGGGACGCGACGGCGACTCCCGCTGCCACGTTCCACGAGGTCACGAGCAGCAACGCCGCTGTGAGGGCCGGCGGCATATCGGCGTCGTCCAGCGTGGACGCCAAGATACTCGGCATCATGGCCACTCGGGTACCAGAAGGCCAGTAGACAGGTGCCCGCTGGATCGTGCGCGCAAGGATACGCCACAGCAGCAGGTGCTCCGCGTCCGTGAAGGACTCCTCCGTGACACGGTCCCACAGGGCGAGGTACGCCGAAGCAAAGACGTCTGCGCCCGGGAGGTGGCGGCGAAGGTGCCACTCGAGACAACCATGTACGAACCAACGAATGTGGTCGCTACTGGCGCGCGTCGGCGTGCGAATCATCGCGGCCGTAAGGTCGGCGGCCGCACCCGCAAGCACCGACAGCGGCAGGACCACATCCTGCCTCTGCAGGAAGCTCCCGTACAGGCGCATCCGCGATGTGATCGGCCACAGCCGTCCGAGCACCCAGAGCTGCTGGAACACCTCTGCGCTGCCGTGATAGCGCACAAGCTGCCCCCAACGGGGCCCATTGATCTCCCCCGCCGGATCAACGGCGTTCAGGATCTTATCCGTCCCGCTGAGTAGCGGGCCGGCCGTGCGCTCAGCGCGCCACGCCTCGACGTCGAATCGCACTGCAGCCATCCCACCGGCGATGTAGGAGAGACCAGGGACGCGCGCGGCGCCACTGGCCTCGGTGAAGACCCGCGTAAGCATACGCAGTCGTGGTGGCGGCAAGAAGCCGCAAGATCCACCGCAATCGCCGAACGGTGCGGCGCTGCCGTACCGCTCTCGGGCCCGGCCCGTCCGAAGGCACGCGCGTCTCATGCTCCGTATCCGACCGCTGCTCACCCCGGCGATGCGTGCGCATCGCCGAGGCCGAGCCAGCGGTCGTTGGGAAGGGATACTACAGAGTGGCCTCCACTGCCTCCGCATCGAACAGTTCCGTCACTCCGAGCAGTGCCGACTCCCACTCCTTCGTGATCAGGCTCCAGAGCTCTACCTCCAGCTCACGTCGTGGCTCCGCTCCGAACCATGCGATGTTCCGACTTGCGATCCTACCCCTGTAGCCGGATCCCTGCCCCCATTCGCTTCCGCACTCCACCCAGAACGCGATATCCGACCGGAGCGCGTCACGAAAGAGGGTCTGCCCCATCACTTGCACCTTCCGTAGCAGCTCCTCGTATGCGGAGGCCAATACTCGCCCCGCTTGGTCGAGCAGGTTCCCGGCTTCCGCGTAGGCCGGATCGGCTGCCAGAGTCGCACACAGATCAGCAAAGCTCCGGACCATCGGCCCGAGCGTAAGGGCAGCGATTCGACGGGCGCCATAGCCGAGATGGTGAGTGTAGCTGAGATTCAGCCACTCGCCCTCCCGACGGATCGTCGCCCGAATCGTGCTCGGGTATGCTTGCCCAAGCTGCTCCATGAGGCCGTCGTACACATGCGCTGCGAGCGGCTTCGGCTGCCGATTCCGACGGATCCAAGTCGAGAGGAGACTCGCCGCGTCGCGAATCACAGCATGCGCTTGCTCACGCTCCTGATTGGCGAGGACGGAGCGCGCGTTCTCCGTGATCATCTGGAGCCGCCGCCGCAGATCGTCTCGGGAAGTCCGCAGTCGTTCTACGAGAAACCCGCGAAGTCGCTCAGGCGAATCCTGGTACGCGTTGAAGAAGTCGACTGCCAAGGTCTCAAGTCTGAGAGGCTGCAGCGCCATCGCGACCTGCTCGCCCTTCAGCTCGTAGCCTTCCTCCACGCTCTCCACTCGAGTCCCCGTCTCGTCTTTGACGGCGAGCGCCTCGTTCGGCCGAGGGAGCACCAGAAGAGCCGCCCGGGTCTGGAGCGATCCCACGCCGGCCTCCGAGGCTCGCTGAAGAAGGAGTTGGGTGTCGGTAGTCGGCGCCCCGTTGAAGCCGGAGCACAGGATTGTGATGGTGTGGGCATCGTCCAAGAGCCCCTCAAGGTCGGCTCGAGCTGCCGTCCGGTCTATTCCCTTCGTATCCACCAATCGCACAGTCAGCTCGTCGAGGCCGAGTAGCGGACTCGGAACGACGACCTCCATGCGGCGAGGAAGCGTGAAGTCGGGGTGCCGACCATTGTTGATCTGCTCGAACGTCTCCTTGAGCCACACGAGCGGCGGACGGCCGACGAACGGGTCGTACCAGACATCCCTCCTGTCTCTGCGGTGAAGCTCCATACGCGAAAGGATCTCCACCACGAGTTCACGTACGCTCCCCACGCTCGCCGCCAGTTCACGAGCCTCATCACGACGGATCGTCTTTCCGTCGGGCGCCTTCTCCCGCCTCACCCGCAGGGCGGCCATGTTGCGAACCGCACGCTCGATTTCCTTGGAGACGCCCTGCTGATCGCCTTCGGAGCGTTCCGTATCCTCGTGCCCACCTTCCGCGCCACCCATGAGATACTCGGCGAAATCGGTCACGTCGCTGCGAATCTCGTCCTCGCTCCTCGGCTCGATGAGCACGCCGTGGCTCGGCCCGGACCGAAGATGTACCTCGCAGATCGTGACCCCTCCCGCTCCGGCTTCGAGGACGGGGGCAGCCGGACCTCCATCGGGATCGGACACTTCGAGGCCGGTCAGGCGGCAGATCGCGGTCGACTTGCCGATGCCGATGCTTCCGACGAACGCTACTTGGTACTCCCGGTCGGCGAGCAGTGCGGACGACTCGCGGATCTCGGCGGACAGTGCCGCGAGCCGCCTCTCGAAAGCGTTCCGGATCTCGGGATCGGCGCGACGCTCTTCGAGCTCCCGGATGATCAGTTCACAGTCCCACAGCACGTCTTGATCCGGGTGATCAAGGGCTGGACGCGGGAGCACACGCCACTCTCGCGTCAGGGCCGCCCGGAGGTGCTCCGCGTCCGCGGTGCCTATGGCCGCCAGCACCGTATCCAGCTCTTCCGGCGCGAGCGGCCGCTCGCCGCTCTCCACCCGCGAGAGTACGGCTGGACTCCATGTCACCCGCCGTGCCAGCTCAGCCTGCTTGAGCCCGGCGAGTTCTCGTACGTGCGCCAACCGACGGCCGATCTCCAGGGACAACACGCTCACACCGTCCACGACAGACCTCGCTGTGAAGATTGCGTCAACAATGCAGCAACGTTTCTGATCTGTCAAGCAACGTTTCTCCGCGTCCCCCGGTCCCGGGTGGTCTTGTCAGTGAGTCCGCCTCCGCCCGGGGGCGCCCCGCAGCCGATTCTGCCCCAGTGGAAGGCTCTCCACGGCCGAGAGGAGCTACGACCTCCGTCGCCCCTGGTACACCCGCATTGGACGCTGGAAGGGCCGGGGCACCGGAGCTGACGGGCGCGGTGGCTGGGGCGCCCGGCCGACGAGTGTCTCGGGCGACCAGACGCCTCACCTGCCAGAGAGAATCGGGAGGTAACGGTCCAGCCACGGACCGTTCCCTCCCGATTCTCACAATGGCCCCTCTACGGACCGGCGCGCGGCGATCAGCCCCCCCTAGACCGTGGTGGCGCGCCGCATCGGCCTCGTGCCACCCCCCGAGACAGCTCTCCGCTGGCTCCGGCGCGCGCTCCCCACGCCGCCGGTTCCATGCCCAGCACCCGCTCCTCGTCCTCTCGCCCGTCCGCGCGCCGCCAGCGCCCGCGCCGGGCGGACACGTCGCCCCGCTCGCACAGTGTTCACCCTCTGAGTGGACGCTGTCACCCCCGGCCCGGTCAGCGCGTCAACACCCGGATCCAGAAGATCGCCGAGGGTCTCCGTCATCTCGAGGGGTTGCCGTCCGGGCCACGCCTCTGTGGGCGTCTCCGGTGCGCCGACGTGGTAGGCCTCAACGTGACCACCGATGGCGAGTCGAAGTGGGCGACCCTCGACGGCGTCGTCCGCTGCGGATCCTCATCAGGGTGCGTGTCGTGCGCATGGTGGCTGCGCTACCACCAGCGTCGCGAGCTCGAGGCCCTCGTGGCACTGTGGACCGCGCAAGGCGGGACCCTCGCGCTCGTGACGCTCACCATCCGCCACTGGGCTGCCCTCTCCCTCGACGACTCGGTGAAGGGCGTCCGCAGTGCCTGGCGCGGACTCACCAGGGGCAATCCATGGACGAAGATCCTGAGTCGTCTCGGTGCCGCACATGTGCTCCGCACGCTCGACGTCACGCACGGCGAGGGAGGCTGGCACGTGCACGTCCATGCCGTCGTCTTCCTTCGCCCGGGCGCCGCTCCGTCACAGGATGTCGTCCAGCAGGTGTTCGCCCGCTGGTCGAAGCAGGTAGAGAAGCAGAAGCTCCTCGGTGCGAGGTGCGTCCCGATGCCGGAAGGCCTCGACTGGCGCGAGGTCGAATCCGCCAGCTATCTCGCGAAGATGGAAGTCGCCGACGCAGCTCCAGGCGCGCCGTCGCGTTCTCCGTGGCAGATCGCCGCCGGCGCGGCCGAAGGCGTCGCTGAGGACATCGCGTTGTGGAAGGAATGGGTGATGGCGATGAAAGGAACACCTTCCCTGCCCCCACCGCGCCATCTCGCTCCCGTTTTCGCGGCCATCCGAGCGGAGCACGCTCGAGAGCGGGCCGCGGACCGTGAAGCCCGAGCGATGCCGGTGCCGGATGTGGCATCCACGGATCCGGAGGACTCCGACGGCGTCACCCCAGACGCGAGCCCCCTCGATGCAGCCGCCGCATCCACGGATGATGCTGCGCGGTACCAAGAGCCGGACGCGCAGCGACGCCCGATCACCAAGCAGCGCATCGCGACGTTTCCTGCCCCGGTCTGGGACCGACTCGTTCGGATACGCGGTGCCGTCGCGGACCTGCTACACCGCGCGGTGCACGGAGGGCTCACCAGCGTGGCCGAAGGCACCGCCGCCCACCTCTTCGGCATCACCGCCGACGGGGTACCGGACCCACGTGCCGTGGCTTGGGTGCTCCGCCTGATCACGCCGGGGAGTCCGGCGTCCAGCCATGATGCGATGAGCCGCCTCGAGGGCGGTCTGCTGGTGGGCGAGCGAGCACGGTGAGCGGAGAATGCGCGACGTTCCCTCGGCGGGCGACGACGGGACGTGGGGCGGCATGTCGCGAGCATACCGCAGCCACCGCGCAGAACGCGCCGCCATCCAGCCTCGGAGGCCACGTCCCGCGGGCGCAAAAGGTGTCCGACGCCCCCTCCAGAATGCGAATGGCGAGACTCGGGAAGGTGCGGGCAAGGTCAAGGGTTCGTCAGGTCCATGGGACGCTCGGGGGGGTCAGGTTCGGGTCGGGAGTCGGGCGCTCCCTGGCCCAGAGTACCGGGGCCCCCTCGCCCCGGCGGCGGCTATCAGGGTTCCGCCCGGTCCGCCACAGCTTCGGGGTGTTTTCGGGATGGGGCGCGCCTTGCTCCTGATGAGCCTGGCGGACCGGGGGCCACTAGCGCGGCTACGTCATGCGGATGGGCGTCGGGGTCTGCGGCGGCCGTGGTGGCGGGGCCCCTGAGACCGCTTGTGCCCCTGCCCGTTGCCACGGACGTCTCGGTCGGGGGCTCGCTGTGGTGGCGCAGAAGTGCCGCCCGGCGTGGCTCAAAAGTCTTGTCCCATACCCCTCCTGGGTACCCTGATCGCGACGAGACCCCTGCCGGCATGGCAGGGGTCTCGTCGCTTCCGAATGCGCCTGCTTCCGGCGTACGAGAGCAGGCGTATTCCCGCGCAAGGGGCGTGGCGGCGCTCGCCGCCCACGCGTGCCTCACTCTCGCTCGGCGAGCACCTGCTCAGCGTAGACGGCGAAGCGGCGGACCTGCTCTAGGTATCTCTCTGCCTCGTCGCAGGTCCACGTCCCGCCGCCGTAGTGCGCCCGGCTCTTCTCGCGCAGGATGCGCCCGAGTCGCGTGACCTGGTCCGATGCCACGTCCTTCCCGAGCGCACGGGCCACCAGCTTCGGCAAGGTGCCGTGGTCCTGCGCGTTGTGCTGGTTCAGGCGCTGGACGGTAATGGCGTCGCCATAGGCAATGGCGGCCAGCACGGCGTCGGCGGCGACGCCCTTGGCGTTCGCGCCCGCCTCGAGAAGCGCGAGCTTGTTCTCGGCATCCTGCAGGGCAGTTCGCGCATTGGCGCGGAACGCCTGCCAGGGGTCCTTCGCCTTGGTCGCGGTCGCACGGGTCGGGGTCATGACGCGGAGGGCGGCGTTCTGGTGGCGAGTGACACGGTGGGAGGCGGACGGGGCAAGCGACTCCAGCCTTGCGCTGCCGTGCGCTACGCACGACCCGCGCGCAGGGCATCCGCACGAAGGGCGAGTTCGGGCTGCCGGCGGACGCGCCGTTCCAGCTCGCGGTATAGCGCGGCCGGCACCGGCCCGTGCAGCGATACCGCATCGCGATGCAGGTTCGTCCACATGTCGGGGTCGGTGTCCGGCAGGGCGAGGACCTCGGCAACATCGTACGCGATCACGTTCGGCGAGAGGCGTTGTCGGGCGGCCATGGACGCGAGCTCGTCGAAGAGGGCGTCGGCGAGGTGCCGCGCATCATCTCGTCCATCGGCGATTACGGCAAGGTCGATGTCGCTCTCGAACGTGTCCTCTCGCCGAGCGACACTCCCGAAGAGCCAGACAGCACGTAGGGCGGCGGACTGTCGAGCGGCCCAACTCTCCGCTGCGATCCGAATCGCCTGACGACGCTCTCGCTCAGCGGCGAACAGCGCACGAAGCCCCGCGGCGAACGGATGCTGGTCCTCGAGCCGGTAGAGGCGTTGCCGACCCGTCACCGCTTCGTCCACGAGTCCAGCCTCCGCGAGGCGGGTGAGCGCCTGCTGGGCGGCGTTGTGCGCCACTCCCGCCTCCTTGGCGACGGCGGCGGCCGTCAATGGTCCCGGCATCCGGTCGAGCGCTCGCAGTACCCGTACGCGAGCGGGCGCTCCCAACAACTCGTCCAAGGGTTGGGCAAGGGCGCCGTAGCGCCGAGCGAGGCGAGACATGGATTGGCGAGGAAGTCTGAGGGGCTGGACCGCCTTGCAGATGTATGCAACTTATTGCACAAAGATGCAATCCTGTTCACGCATCTGCAAGTCGTGCTGGGAGTGTACCCTGCTGGGACGAGCCTTCGTCTTGATCGCCCGAAGCGCACCGGTCCACCCAACAGATGACATTCCCGGACGACGTCGAACCACCGAGCGCTCGGATACCCCGATGGGGGTGGGTCAAGACTTATGAGACAAGTGGGACAAGACTTTTGCGCCACCACAGCTCGCCAAACGCGCGGTCGCTCCAGCCGGGCGCGCGGGCCGGGCTGGCTCCTCCTAGCTGTGCCCTGGCTCGGATCGCCGGGGCAGGTGGATTACTCGACGTACACCCCGATGCGGCGGCGGAACCGGGGTCCGGAACTGGCGCCCCGTGCTCCCGTGACCGTGATCGTCATGTAGTGGAAGCCCCGGTAGGTCGCCTTGGCCCAGCAGGACGCCGTGGTGGTACCTGGCTGGAGTGTTCTTCGGTGCGGGGAGGTCGCGTTGCCCAGATTGGCCGCGGCCTCGGCCTCAGCTCCGTGGTTCTCGATGACGAAGGTGACCTCGGCGCCCTGCAACTGCGGGATCGCACTCAACTCGAAATGCAGCCACTTCCCCCTGCTGACCATGCGCGATGCCGGCCCGTACATCGCCTCTGCTGGTCCGTGCTCGTGGGGGTGCACGGTGACCGCCACGTCGCACTCCGCCGGATTCGCGGCGTTCGGCTCGAAGCGCTCGGGATCAAAGCCCGCTACGCCCGTCGTCGCGAGGTAGGGCTCCCAGCGAAGGAGGTGCTGCCGGTAGTTCAGCTTCGATCCATCGCCGAGCGTGTAGTTGGGTCGGACGAACAGGACCGCCTGCTCCTCGCCGCCCACGGTCTCCGTCTTGACGCGCAGCAGATCCTCAGGGAAGTCGAGCAGCTCGCGCAGGCTCTGGCCGATCATGATCCGGTTGCGGCCGGCCGCGTGCTGGAGCTTCGACGCGACGTCCACGTGGAACGAGGTCGCCGTGACCTCTTCGTTGCCGGGATAGCCGTATGCGCTCCAGAGCACCTTGTCGTGCGGCCCGTGGTCGAGACCGATGCGAATCCCCAGTCCATCCTCTGGGCCGCCGGCCCCTTCGAGTGCCGGCACGACCACGGCCTCGATGTAGTAGCGCAGCGTGGCAGCGCAGTTCAGGGCGTCGATGGCGCCATCCTCGGGGCGGCGACTCTTGTCCCCGAAGAATGCCAGCGCTGCGTCCCCCATCAGTCTGTGGACATGGCCGTCGAAGGCGTTGACGATCTCGATGGCGGTGCAGAGCACGGCGTTCTTGAGGCGGTAGACCACATCGAGCGGATACACGAGCCCGAGTCGCGTCGAGTTCGCGACGTCGAGGAAGAGCGTCGTGATCGCACCGTGCTCCGTGTTGGCCGTGCTCAGAAGGTGGACGTAGTCCGGATGAGGGCCGAACGTTGGGGGCTTCACACCTTGCTTCGTGAAGACCGGGCGGATCAGCGCCTGGAGCGAGCCGAGCGGCGTTATGGCGGTCCGCGAAGCGACCTCGAGCGACTTCGCGAGCGGCTCCTCGTGCATGTACGGCGCGACGCGCGCGGTGATACGCCCCTCCGCCATATCCCGGAGGAGGGTGGCATCCTTCGCGAAGAGCTCCTGCACCTGCTGTCGTCTTGAGGGCATGGCGAGTGCGGTGATGTGTCCGAGGGAGGGCGGATGCGTCGGCGCCCCACCGGGCGTCGGTACGCTCGGGCGGCAGTGGCGCGGCGGACAGGTGGTCGAAGCGGGCGGCCGCGCCGACCTCAGGGAGGCTGCGGCGCGGCCGGTGGGGTGGGCTGCGACTTGCCAGGGGGCGGGAGCGGCGAGGGCAGCGGCGTCGCAGTGCCAGCCGTCGGCGCGGTCGCGGGGGGAGAGGAGGCTGCCGGCGTACGCGCCGGAGCGGGCGCGCCAGCCGGCGCCGTGGGTGGAGGCGGCACCGGCGCCGGCATAGGCATAGGCATAGGCATAGCCGCTGGCGCCACTGTCGGTGCCGGCGACGTGCTCGCGGCGGGCTTGTCCTCTCGCAGGAAGAGGTGCGTGCAGAGCAGCGCGACCGCCCCCACGAGTGTCCGCAGCGCGTAGTTCACGAAGCGGTACTTCGACTGGTTGATGCCGGCGAGCACCCAGCTATGCTCGGTCAACTCGCGCTGCGCGCCTTCCGAGGAGAGCTTGCTCACCCGCGTGGCGTATGCGTCGGGCGTCGCGTCGGTGCGGATCTCGTCCCAGAAGATCACACCCGGGTCGCCGGCCATCCTCTTGGTCGTCTGGTCGTCCTTCGACCCGCTGCCCTTGCGGACGCCGAGGCGGGGCCACACAACGGCGAGTGCCAGCATCCCGGCCGCGGCGAAGGCAATGGCCGCCAACAGTCCGGCCCAGTCGCCCACGTGACCCCAGCGCATCACGCTGAACTCGAGCGCCCCCTTCGCTTCCAGGAACGCGAGCGCGCCGACGGATGCTGTTGCGACGACGCCGGCCTTCCCCTCGGCGTGCGTGATGTAATCGCGAAGGTACTGGTGCGTGTGTCGGGCGAGTTCGTCGACCGCCACCCGGTCGTCCGACTGTCCGTGTCGGCGCGGCCGCTGGCTGGTTGGCGTGCCGCTCGCAGCCCGTACGGGGACCGCTGTTCGGGACGCCTCCGGCGAATCACTGCCCGCCTGGTCTCGGCGGGCCGGATCGCGGGCGCCCGTGCCGTCCGCGTCGGGCCCGACCTGAGGCCGTGGGTCGCGAGGCCGGGCGTGGTCTCTCGGTGGACGGCGTCTCCCTCGCCCACCGGCCATCAGCCCCACCGTCCAGTGAATCGGTACAGCAGGTAGTCGGAACCGGTGGCGACGTAGACGAAGCCGCTCGGGCCGTGGCTCTGCGCGAACCGCTGCCAATCGTCGGGTAGGCGCTGTAGGACGCTCTCGCCGATGAGGATGTCGCCGGGTTGCGCCTCGGCGAGCATCTTGTTGGCGATGTTGGCAGTCGATCCGATGGCGACGTTCGCGTTGAACTGCCGGGCGACGCCGAGGCGAGCGATGGTCACCGGGCCGTAGTCGATCCCGACTCGAAACTCGAGCGGTGACGCACCGAACACGCTCACGGCGGGGGCTATCGCGGTCGCGTTGACGCTCATCATGGTCATCGCCGCGGCAACGGCCTTCTGCGCCGCGGTCGCTCCACCGCCGTCGTCCTGAAAATACGCCATCAGTCCGTCGCCCGTGTTCTTCTCGACGGTGCCGCCATAGTCAGCGGCGACCCGCACCATCTCGGAGAAGAACACGTTGAGCACGCCGAGCATCGCCTGCTGCTCCGCGTGGTTCGCCGATGGACGCGACGAGAAGCTGCTGATGTCGAGGAAGAGCACGGCGAGCCAGAGTGCTCGGCAGGTGCCGATCACCAGCGAATCGTCATCGGGCACGACGCGACCGGGGGCCGACGGGGCGTCGCGCTCCAGCACGCGCTGCAGCGAGCGCGCGACGCGCTCAGCCTGCTCGGCGCGGTAGGCGTCGGGAAGGACGTGGTAGATCACACTCCAAAGATACGGCGGACGGCTGACACTGCTATGTCCGCGGTGCCCGTGGGGGCGCGGGACGATGCCAGCCGGTTGGCCGCCGTCCGTCTCTGGCCGCGGCCAAGTCAGGGTGCAGCGACTGAAAGCAGCATTCCCGCCCGCACCCGCCGATGCATCCGGCCCACCCGCTCGGCCAAGTCGTAGGGCAGGGCCACCACCTCGGGGCTCCTCAGGAAGGCGGAGGTGGCCTCGCGGCCAATCAGCGCGACCGCCAGCGCCGCGGCCTGTAGATCGGCAGCGCTGACGATGTGCGGGCCAGCGCTTCGCGATCCAGGGCGCGAGCGCCGACGCGTCCTCGTGCACCAGCTCGCCGCCGGCCACACTCTGCATCCTGACCAGCAGCGCGCGCTGCTCAGCGAGGTACGACGACTGCGGGCGGAACTGCAACTGCCGCGACTGGCGGCCGCGGCTCTACGCCTCCGGTAGAGCCGCGGCTGACGGCGGAGCCTCCGCGCCAGCGGCTGCATCGAGGGAACCAGGCGACTCCGCGCGGCTGGCGAGCCCCGCGACGAGAACCAGGGCGGCCACGGGGTCCGGGTGCGATGCGAGGGCGCGAAGCTCCGCGTCGCTCAGACCGGCGAGCGCCTCGTCGAGGGCCTCATCGATCCGGGGGAGCAGATCGTCGAGAAGCGCGGCGCGCTCGTCGGCCGGAGTCGTCACGATGTCCACTGTCCCCCTATTCGAGGTGGCTTCCTCCCGCGTGGCCCTCTCCCAGGCAGCGATCATCGACGCCTCGGGAGGCGATAGCTCCGCGAGCGAGCTGGAGCTCGAGGTCACCAGCTCCTCGGCGACGCTCAGACGCCCCCACTCCTCCGCCTCGGGGTCGATCTCCCGGATCGTCCTGAGGCGATCACGGATGCTCCGGACGTGGGCGGCTGCGTCACGGAGCTCGTCCAGCCAAGGGCGGTGATCAGTCGGCTCCGCAGGCTCGCCGTGCTGCCGTGGGGCCGTCATGGCTCAACCCCCGACGCCCTTCCGGGGCGCGTGTCAGGGTCCGCCTCAGGCGCCTCGCGCTCGGCGCGCTCCCGCCGGAGATCGGCCGCGAGCGCCTCGACGGCGGCCGCGAGCGCCTCGAGGAGGGCGACCCGCCCGTCGGGGATGCTGACTCGAGCCAGCGCCTCATCGAGCGCGAGCACGAACGCGCGCAACCCTCCGGCGTCACCGGCGTCGAGGCGGGCGGCGATCTGGTGACCGAGCTCGATCTCGCGGCCGCGAGACTCGTCTGGCGACGGCCACTCCTCGGGTGGCACGCCGCTCACGACCGGCGCCGGGGTGGCCGGCGTTTGGCTGGTCGACTCCTCGCGGGCGGGGTGGCCTCGGCTCGCCCCCGTCGCGGCAGCACGTCTGCCGGGGCGAGCCTCCTCCGGAGTGGGGGTCGTGTTGTAGGGGGACAGCGCGAGGCTGAGAGTGGCCGACTCCACGAGTTCCGCGGCCACGCCGAGTCGCGTCCAGTTCTCGGTCGTGGGGTCGATCACCCCCTGAGCGCGAAGGCCAAGCCGGATCGCGGTGAGCTCCGCGTGGGCAGCCCGGAGCCGCGCCCACCAGCGGGTGGTGTCGGCGGCGTCGGTGGTGTCGGTCATTGACGGACGGCTAGTCATCTGGGTGGGTTTCAGTCATCGCGTTATCGCAGGCCGAGCAGCTCGTCACACGCGAGGGCAACCCAGGCACGCTCCTCGCGCGTGAGAGCCCAGGCTGCGTCCAGTCGGCCGCCCGGGGGAAGCGCGTGCCACGCCCGCGCCACTGCGAGACGCGTCCCGCGGTCGCCCGGTCTCGTACGGAGCGCGGAGCGCAGCATCTCGAGCCACGTCCGCCCCTCCTCGGCCTCCGCCTCGCCGGGTGGTGCCCCGTCACCCGGCACCGGCACCACACCGGGGGGGAGGCCGGCCAGCGTCGCGGCGCCGCACGCGCAGTAGCCGATCTCGGCGTTCACCCAGTGCTCCTCGCCTGTCGAGCGGTCTCGCACGAGGAGCGGCGCATCGGTAACGACCGCCGGCGCGCCGCAACTCGTGCAGGGGACCACCCTCGGGGTGCTCACGGCGCATCCTCACGTGGAGTCGATGGCGAGCCGGCGGTGGTCGCCCACTCCTCGAGCCGAATCCGCCACGAGTCGTGAACGAGATCGCGCCGTGCGACCGCCCAGATCCCGATGACGTGCGCGGGCACGCCCGTCGCCTCGGCGACGGTGGTCGGATCGAGGCGCCCCTCGCGGAGGGCGGTCCGCACGACCTCCACGCGATCCCGGCCACCGGCCGGAGGTGGCTCATGGGCGGCCGCTTCGGCGGCCGCGGCCCGCACCAGGTACTCCTCCCACTCGCGCTCGTCCATTGACTCCACGGACGTCCTGAAGCCGGCGAGGCGCGCGCGCGCCTCGGCGAGGCTGGGTACAGGGCGAGTCGCATCCGGCCCCCCGGACTCAGTGGCACGGTTGAGATTCCCACGCATCGCGGAGCGGAGAGTCGCCAGCCAGGCGGAGGACGGGGTGGGAGGTAGTCGCACGGTCTGCGCGTCTCCTGAGGCGAGCGAGTGGATGCCGGCGGGGGTGCCGCTCGTCGGGGCCGGCACGGCTGATCGCCTCGGGGCCGAATCCCCCTACCGTCGGCTCGGCCCGACACCGACGACCAGCAACGCATCTTCGACGCAACGACGAATGCAGGTCACCGTGATCGACGCCACGCCCTTCCCTACTCTAGCGGTCGGTCGTACATCTCGGAGCCCCCAACGGCAGACCGAGGACTGAGGTAGTTCAGCGAGTCGCTGAGTATTCCCGGGGAATACTCCGGACAGCGCCCAGCGTGCCCATGACGCTGCGAGCGTCGGTCTCCGGATCGCCAATCGCCGCCATACGAGTCCGCGCCGGTGCTCCGCCGCCGCCAGAAGCGCCCGAGCGCGGGCCTCCGCCTCGGGGTCGTCGCCGGCGGCCAAGAGCTGTCGGCGGGCCGCCGTGACGGCGCGCTCGGCCTCAGCGATGGCGGCAGGTCGAGGTACGTCGGGGCCGCCTCGGATGCCCGCCACCCGCGTGACCTCGTCGTGACGAACGACGTACGCGTCGAGCAGCCGCAGCAGCGCCTCCTCCGCTCGTTCGACCGGCACCAGCCCGTCTCGCACGTCACGGAGCGTATCCCGCAGAACGACCGTGGCCTGCGCCCGAAGCTCCTCAAGCGTGCGCGCCCGCCTCACCGCCGCCTCCCGTCGGCCGAGATGGCCGCGTGCCGTCCGCTGGGACGCCCGCGCGCGTGAAACTGCAGGTGGCCGCGTGGTAGTGCGCGCCCGCCGTTCGCAGCCACTCGATGTCGGTCGTGTCGCACAGGCCGCGTTTGACCAACAGGATCGCCACCTCGGGCGTGATCGGCACTCCATCGTCGTGACGCTGCGTCGTGTCCCATCGCATCGGAACTCCGGGTGACGGGGTGAGAGGAGAGGCGCGAGATCCCAAACCGCAGACACAGAAGACCACTGTCGCAGTGCCTCTCACTGGAGCCTGCAGGACGCTTGCGGTCGCGCGCCATTCCCGGCTCACGCCACGCGGCGGTGATCCCGAGCCGACAGCCGCTCTGCAGGCGGACCAAGATGCCCGGACACGCTGATCGAGTGGGAACGCGGCGCCGGGCCTCGATGACTCGGCTGGTGCAGACTCCGAGTTCTATGCAACGACGGCACGAGCGCGCGGAACTGACCGCCTAACGGGACGTGCCGCAACGCGCTGCATGGCAACCAGTTGCCACGGATGTCCGCACCTGGCACGGGCCGTCCGTCATTCCTTACGTGCGAAGTCGTCGAGGATTCGCCGACCACCGTAGCCGCCGACTAGCGTAAGGAGGCCGCGTGGACCGCCCTTGTCAGCACCTGGCCGCGTGTTTCCGCAGCCCGTGCATAGGTGGTCTCGGCGCGCGGCTCACGTGTGCGGGTATGCTCGAGGTGTCCCCACTCGACACCCGACACTCCAACTCCCCGCCCCATGCGCCTCGCCGATCTGCTGGACCGCGTTCACGCTCTCACCCGTCCCTACGAGGACCGCCCCGCCTGCCTCGCCGCATCGACGGCGGAGGCCATGAACTCCACCGTGACCAACGCGGTCGCGACAGGCGTCTCGGAGCGGCTCGCTATCAGTCACCGCGACGCGCTCGACCGCATCTCCGATGGGTTGGACGTCCTCCCCTACATCCCGCACCTCGAGGCGTACGCGGAGGCGTGGGCGCGCGCCCGCGGGCACGTCCGCCCGGGGAACGCCCGCACCCTCGTACGCCGCTGGCGTCGGCTGGCACTCCCGAAGGAGTACGCGCATGGCCGCTCGCGTGGCGGCTTCGACCTGCTGCCGCCGGCGTGGGCGCCCGTGCTCACTGCCGTCGACGAGATGGCCGGACTCAGCGTGAAGAGCCGACGGCAGGGACGGACGGACGTAGCACGTATCGCGCGCGCCGCGTTCCGCTACGGCGTGGACGGCCCGGCGCAGCTCCCGCCGCGGCCCGTGCTCGAACGTTGGCTGCTCGACGCCGGTTGTTCCAGCGCGTCGGTGAAGAATGCCATCGGGGCGTACCGACGCGCGACGCGGCATCTCGCTGCGGCCGCCCCGCACCTCGTCCTGGTGCACTACGCGGAGAACCCGCATCCGGCGGCACGCAACCTCCGCCACATGCCCGAGGTGGATCGCATGGTCGGCTTGCGTCCCGACGGCCGCCGCGCGCGCGAGCTGACGACCATCGAGATCCTCGACTATGTGGCCCCGCAGTTCGCCGCCGCCTTCCGTGAGTGGGAGACCGTGCGTGCCGCGCGCCCGGACACGCGCCAGAAGCTGCTCTCGGCCATCGACCGCACCGTGGCGGCCCTGATTCGCGCCGGCGATACGGCGGCGCTGAACGAGCCACCCACCGTGCTCTTCGAGTCCATCGTGCCCGACCCGAGCGCGGATGACGGCCCGGCCGTCGGCGGCGCGGCGGCTGCGGCGCTCGGGCTCGGCCGGCAGGCGCGCCGACGGATACCCCTCATCTGGAAGCTGATCGACGAGATCGCGCCCCAGGTGCGTGAACGGTCTCCACTCAAGGCCGAGCGCGACTTCTACCCGCCGGTCCTGCACAAGGACGTCGTGGCACTCTACTACTGGGTGGACAACGTCTTCCGGCCGACGTTCACGGAGTACGCTCCGGAGAGGTGGACCGTGATCGAGGCCCAGTTCCATCGCTTCGAGGCGCACATCAAGCACGTCAACCGCGGCGCCGGCATCATCGGTACGAAGGCGAAGGCGCTTCTCATCGCGACCATCACGCTGCCGCAGCTCGTCGCCGTCGGCCTGCCCCGGTTCGCCAACCACGTCCGCGGCCTCGAGCGGCGGTGGCGCGAACTCGAAGCCCAGGCCGCCGGAAAGGGGCACCAGACGGCGGCGCACCCCGCCGTGCGGCGCGCCCGTCGCGAGTACGAGGAGCGGCTCGAGCAGTACATCGTGCTCGCCGTGATCACTGCCGACCCGCTTCGGGAGAAGAACTGGGCAAATGCGCGTCTCGGTACCGAAGGCGAGATTCGGATGGCGGTGGATTTCGCGCCCGATGGCGTGCCCCTCCGCATCCGGGAGGTGAAGACGCTCTTCACGGGCACCGGACGAGACAACCCCGCCGCCGCGCTCAAGGTGCCGCACAAGGACGACCGCATGTGGACGTGGGCGCCGGCGATGATCGACTTCGGGTTGCTTCTCGACTACGTGATGGGCTCGCGACGTGAACGCCTCGTCGCGCGCGGACTGGCACCGGCCGATTACGATCTGGCGGCCGACATCGCGACGGGCCGCTACGCCCTCTTCGTGTCCCCGGCCAACACTGGCCGTCGCAACAAGGTCGGCGGGTACTCCAAGAGCCGCGTGTCGGACCTGTTCGGCCGGGGCCTGCACTTCGTGTGCACGGAGATGCTCTGCCGGCGCGACATCCCACCGTACGAGGAGTGCGGGAAGGGTCCGTGGCGCAGTCTGTTCGCGGCGCACGTGGCGCGGCTCCTCTGGGGAACCTACTGGTGCGGCGTCCGGGGCGAGGATGGTCCGGTGCGTCGGAATGCCGACGGGAGTACGACCCGCTTCACGGGACGCCAGATCGCGACCGACGCGACGACGGACCTCATCGAGACGATCATCTCGGAGTACCAGGAGGTGAGCGCCGTCATGCGGGACAGGATGCGTGAAGCCGCGCGGACGTGGGAGGACCCTCGCGCGTTCGATCAGTGGCTCGACCGAGCCTACCTGCTCGAGCCAATCGACTGGGCAAGGGAGCCGATCCCGCTACCTTCGCACCTTCGTGATGCTCGCGCGCCCACGCATCACCCTGTGCGGATGCGGCGGCGGCGGGCAGCGTAGCCGGTCGCACGGGGCGCGGGAGGCGACACCGGGACGGCACTGGCATCGGACGATGTGGCCGTGGGCGCGCGGACCGCGGTACTCTGGGGCCAGCCGGTGCTCCCGCCGGCCCGCCACCGCCAAGGGCGGTCACCCTTCGCCTCACGACCCTCCACGCCACCGCTCATGTCCCGCCGCCGCCCGCCCCCGCCCCCCGGCCGACTCTGGTTCTCCGATTTCGCGCGCCTCCTCGGGGTGTCCACGCGCACCGCGCGCCGGCGGTATCGTCCCGCGGATCCCGTCGCGCGTCGTGAGTGGGCGATGCGGCTGGACTTCCGTGAGGCGCCCTTTGGCCTCCACTGCGATGCGGCACGTGCGGAGGCGCTCCGCGAGGAGCGTCTGGCCCAGATGCTGGGCGGCGAGATCGCGTGTGGTAACAGCGCGCGGGCCGAGCGCCTGCTCCGCCGACAGACGGTGCGCCACCCGTCGTCGCCCCACCGCTGAAAGGGGAGGCCTGAGGTGACGGGAGGGGCACGGCGCCGGCGCCGTGCCCCCCCGTCACCTCAGGCAGCGTCGGACTGGCCGCCGTCCAGCCCCGCCGCCCGCGTGGCGAAGAACTCGGAGTAGGTCTGCCCCGTCCGCACATGCCGCCACGCTGTCTGCCCGGACGTTTCCTGCGTGGTCAGGATACAGGAGGCGGCCGACGGTGACGTGACCGGGATATCGCAGACCGCCACCACGTGCTCGCCGTCGTCCAGGCGGCGCAGCGTGCCCGCATCGAGCAGCTCCTCGCGACGGGCCCATCCTGTACCGCGATCCTCGGCCCAGCGCCCCCCCTCCTGCAGGCGCCCCAACGACCCGGCCCGGATGAGGTGCTCGTCCCCTCGAACCACGAGGAAAGCCCCGTACGTGGAGGCGAGCCTGAAAACCTCCTCCTGCGAGCTACATCCGCACGTGGCGGGGTGCAGCGGCGCATAGACGCGTGGCAGCCGCTCGACGAGAATGCCCGCGTCGAGGAACCTGAGCGCGTCGACCGCGATGCGCTGCCAGAACCTCATGGCGGTCACGTCGCCGATGCCGTCCAGCCGGGGCGCCGCAGGCGTGACGCCGTTCAGCACGCGCACCTGCCCCACGGCGCAGACGGCTCGATAGAGGTTGGCCTCGAGGTAGGCCGCGCGGCTGTTGGTCAGCCAGCCGCTCGGGGCGTAGAAGATGATGGCGCGGCCGAACCGGCCCTTGCTCGGGTCGGCAAGATGTCGCGTGAGCCGTGCGGGAAGGACTCCGCTCCCGATGTACGTGAACGGCTGTTCGTCATCGCCGAGAAGGACGTAGGCGCCGACGCGGTCGGCATGATGGGCGGAGAGGTACGCGGCGATCTGTTCGCGCGGGATCGACTCCACGACACCGTCCCAGCCGGCGCAGGTGATGATGGTGATGCGACCCTGGGTCGCGATGCGGTACTGGGGCGCGAAGGTCAACGGGTCCGACATGCTCTGGGCTCCGATTGCGTGAGGCAGTCGTCGGCCGCACACCGGGATGGGGCGGCCGTCCTACCTCCGCGCACGGCGTGGCG
>JACDJA010001375.1_pt1 | contig 20574 bp, 18 predicted proteins | sample 7449241 | NCBI WGS metagenome assembly JACDJA01 (sample SAMN14253289, study PRJNA609438) | sludge metagenome | isolation source: initial anaerobic sludge | collected 2018-12-20 | reverse complement strand
TATTTGGGCGAATAATCCCATATCGGTTAAGGATGTTGTACTGCCGGAGGGTGTGCGGCCGGTTTCAGCATATCCTCTGGTTCGCTATTTACGCGCTTTCGATGTATTTATCGGGGCATCGGGTTATAACACGTGCTGCGAGATTGTTCAGGCTCAAGTACCTGCACTGTTGGTGCCGAATACAGATACGAAGCTGGATGATCAGAATCGGCGTGCGTATTTGGTGGCCAGGCATGCACCTATTATTGTTTCCAGGTGTGGAAACGAAAGTGAGAGGGAGGCTTCCGTTAGGGAGCTGCTGCAACTGGCAGGTATGCATATAGATCGCAAGTACTTGGTTCCAATGAATGGTGCTGCACTCGCGGCGGATACGATTCTTGCATTGGCGAATCGTTAAGATTATGTATGCGCTCATTGAAGAAACCCGGAGATTGAGACGCCAGTTGGCGGAGCTGGCTGATAACCCGGAATGGGCATTACTGGTGCGCTACGAACTATTGCCACAAAAGCCTTCCCCGGTGTGGCACCGGCGATTTAGCCAGCGAATGGGGCGATTGCTGCGCGTATCGGGATTGAGCCGTTCTTACTATCTTCGGCAGCGGTGGCGTACGGATTTGAAATATACAGGCGATTTGTCAGATGCCCGGACTTTGTTGATATGGGCCGAGGGCGCTGATCCTCAGCAAATACGCGAGTATTGCAATGGGTTTCAGCACTTGCTGACGGGGCGTGAAGATTTGTCGCCAGTATTAGTGACAGATGTAACCGATTTTGCTTTTTATTCACGCTTGGGGTGGCTGGTGGAATACCTCTCAGAACTGAGTGGTGAAGGAGCATCTTATCGGGAAAGAAAACGCCGTCACCTGGCCTGGCGGTATCGGGATGCTTTAGTAGTACCAGTAGCTGCGGGGTTATTGAATCCGCAGGAATGGCAGGAAATACTACATTTGAATTTTGGATAATGAATGCTTGGTAAAAATCGCTATCTGATGCTGACGGTGGATACGGAGGCTCTTCCCAGGCGAGCTTCGCAGGATCACGTCAAACGGTTGATGTGGGGTGAGCATGAGAATGGTACGGCAGGGATCCGTGAAATGGCGGCCATCGGTGATGAATTCGGTGCTAAACATATCTATTTCGTAGATTTGTGTGGGGCCTATTCCTATCTGGGCGAAACTCTGGAGGTGGTTCGTTGGCTGGATGCGATGGGGCAGGATGTGCAGCTGCATACGCATCCGGAATACTTGCCCAAGAGTTTCTGGGATGAGTATGGCTATGACAGCAAACCCCAGTACATGAATCAGTACCGGGATGATGCACGCGCGGAATTCGTGATACAGCATTTTGGGGGGCTGATTTTTCCAAGATTACCAGCAAGCCTGTACTGGCTCACCGGGCTGGTTCTTTTCGCTGGAATGCTCATGCAATCCGCGCCTTACACTCGGCGGGTATCCCGTTGTCCTTTAATAACTCCATGTGTGCTGTACGTGCTGGACAGTGTGTGTATAGCGTGCCGACCAATCAGCCATTTGCCTGGTCCAATGGTGTGATTGAAATTCCCATGACGGAGAAGGCCATTTTCCCCAAGGTGGGCAAGGATCAGTGGTGGGCGCGCTTGACGTACCCCGAATCCAGCTATTTTCATTTCAGCCCTTGGTGGGGGCGGTTATTGTTCAATATGTTCAGTAATAACCCGGATTTTGCTGTGTTGCTATTACATTCCTGGTCTTTATTGTATTGGGATGAAAATGGTCACGGGGTGTACAAGGATGATGCGCGCATTGAAGGGTACCGCAAACTATTGAAACGATTGAGTAAGGACTACGAAATTATCACTACGGCAGACTTTCTGGATTTGTATGCGCGTGGGATAATCACGACACCTGATGAGGTGGATTTGTCTTTAGCAGAATGGCTGCCGCCGCTATCTGTAAAAAAGAAAGCTGGTTAGGCATGACGCCAAACTTGTTGCAATCCTGTGTTGTTGAGCCCTGGTTGGCATTCAGTCGGCAAGTAACTTGTCGCTCCCTTGGTTGGCGGTTACATGCGGCGGCAGCCCGGCCGAGTTATGCAGCGGAGCAAGGTAGTCTATTGTATGTTGCTGCCAGTGCCAGGCCTTATCACATCAGCGGTTATACCACCCGTACCCACGAGGTGATGCGTGCGCTGCGTGATGTTGGTGTTCGGGTCCATGCATACACAAGGCCAGGTTATCCGTGGGATCGTAAGGATCGTCTGTGTGATGCGATGGGCAATGAGATAGTGATAGACGATATACGTTATGGCCATGCAACAACCCCCGCGAATAATCGACCCGTGCTGCTGTACGCTCTGCAAGGTGCAAAAACAGTGGTAAAACTGGCCAGGCAGCATCGGGTGGCTGTGATTCATGCTGCCTCCAATCATGTCAGTGCTTTGCCGGCATTACTGGCTGCCCGGCAATTGGGTATTCCCTTTCACTACGAAATGCGCGGATTGTGGGAGCTGACTCGTATATCACGCCAACCTGATTTTAAGGGTTCGCAGGCTTATCGGCAGGGATTGGCACTGGAGGAGCTGGTGGCCTGTCATGCGGATCAGCTTTTTGTTATTTCAGAGCAACTTGGCCACTATGTTCAGAAAAACTGGGATGTTTCACCGGAGCGAATCAGGTTGTTACCTAATTGTGTGGATCCGAAAAAATTTCAGATGGCTGATCCGGTATTGGTGGAGCCGGATACGATTGGTTATGCCGGTTCGTTGATCGGCTATGAGGGCCTGGATATCTTGCTGGAAGCCACAGCCGATCTGCTGAAACAGGGTAGAGCGATCCAGGTGCGCATCGCTGGCGATGGTGAGGCGCGCCAGGATCTGGAAGTGCTGGCGCAACGCTTGAGACTGAGACAGCAGGTGCAATTTCTTGGTCGTATGTCACCCGATAAAGTAAGGGAGATGATTGCCCGCTGTGCCTTGGTCTGTATCCCGCGCAAACCTTACGAGGTGTGTGAAATCGTGCCACCGATCAAGCTGGTGGAAGCGCTGGCCATGGGTAAACCGGTGATTGTGCCGGATTTGCCGGTATTTCGGGATGAAATGGGGGCTGATCTGACGGGTTGGTTTTTCCGATCGGGTGATGTAAAAGATTTGGCGCGAGTGATCCATGAAGCCTTGGCCCGGCCGGATCACTTGAAAAAATTGGGTGTGCGAGCGCGTGACTACGCTGTATCGCAGCGCAACTGGGAGAGATTTATGCCTCTCATTGTTGCATCGCTACCGAGGTGATTGTTGTTGAATAACTTCAGGATTGAAGCATCATGATTGGCCGTGTCATTCGCGGGATTGGTTCGCTTTATTACAATCATCCGGTGGCGCCAGAGGATGCTGAACTGGAGGGGCCTTTCGCAAAACTCAAGATTGCGCTGGTAGCAGATCATTTCACGACAGACTGTCTCTCCGTGGAATGCCGGGTGATGAGTCTGACGCCATCAAATTATCAGGAAATACTTGATACCTGGCAGCCTGATCTGGTGTTTGTAGAATCCGCCTTTCATGGTGCGAAGGGTAGCTGGCGTTATGAGTTGGCAAAGCAGCCGCGTTGGTTGCGATTGAAACAGCCACAAGCTATTTTTAAACTGGTGGAACATGCCCGTTCCCGGGGTATCCCTACGGTATTCTGGAACAAGGATGATGGTGCTTTCTTCGATGCCTTCATCCATGTGGCCAGTGCGTTTGATTTTGTGTTTACAACAGATGAAGCATGCCTTGCGCGCTATCGCCGTGCATTGCCGGCGGGGGTGCCCGTAAATGTACTGATGATGCCGTATCAGCCACGCCTCCATGCTTTCGATGGTTTTCATTTTAATCATCATACAGCGTGTTTTATGGGTAGTTATTACCGTCGTATCCTGAATGAGCGCCGCCGTTTTCTGGACATGATGTTCGGTGCAACAGAGCAAGCCGGGATGAAGATGCATATATTCGATCGTAATCATGGCCGGTTATCAAGTTTTATGGAATTCCGTTTTCCAAGGTATAAACATCTGGAGCTGCATCCTCATGTGATTCATAGTGAGACAGCCCGTGTTTATAAGAGCCATGTGATCTCGCTGAATGTGAATTCAGTAACCGATTCAGATACCATGGTGTCGCGCCGCCTGCTGGAGATTCTGGCTTGTGGTGGAATTGCAGTCACCAACCCCAGTGGATCGATTGATCGGTATTTTCGCGATTTTTGTCATGTAGTCAGTACGCTGGAACAGGCATGTGAGCTGTTTACACGTCTGCGCCATGGCCCATCGACAGATGACATGGCGCGTGCGGAAGCAGGTGCACGCTATGTACGCAAACATCATACCTGGGCGCATCGGCTGGGTGAGCTTGGCAGTGTCGTGAAGTTTTAGGATGCTGATGCTGACTGTGCTTTCCTATGCAGCCCAGGCTGTTTTCTTTCTGGTGGTGGTTTGTTTTATCTTGTATGTACTGCTGGAATTGCGCGTACTGGGGATTTCACGTCGGGTTGAGCGTCACAAACTGACGGAGCTGGTTTCCCAATTACCTGGTATGTTGGCATTGCCCGTCTGGCCACGGGTCAGCGTGCTGCTGCCTATCTACAATGAAGCAGCAGTGATAGTGCGTCTGATTGATGCAGTTTGTCGGCTGCAATATCCAACTTCCTCTCTTGAAATTCTGGTGCTGGATGATTCAACAGATAATACTTCAACGCTTGCCCAGGCACGGATTGACTATCATGCGGATTTAGGAGTTTCGATTCGTTACGTCCGGCGTGCGAGCAATGAGGGCTACAAGGCAGGCAATCTGCTCAATGGTATTCGCCAGTCATCCGGTGAGTTTTATGTAATTTTTGATGCTGATTTTATACCCCAGGAAGATTTTCTGCTCAGGACTGTTCCTTATTTTCAGGATCCACAGTTGGGGTTTTTGCAAACCGGGATCGGCTATGAAAATCGTGACGCTTCTTTTTTGACCCGCTTTCAGGCCATGGAAATGGGGCACCAGCAGTATGTTACGGTGGGTTTGAGCGAAGATGGAGACATGGCTTCTCTTTCCGGCAGTTCCTGTGTGTGGCGCAGAGCCTGTGTTGAATCCCTGGGAGGATGGAATGCATCCACAGTGACCGAGGATGTGGATTTAGGCTATCGGGCTCAGTTTGGAAACTGGAAATATGCTTATATGCGTGACGTGGTGTCAATGTCGGTGTTGCCTGAAACGACCAGTGCCTTCCGGGTTCAGCGGAAGCGCTGGGGCAGGGGATTGATTCACGGCGCTTTCAAGCACGCGCGGCAGATGTTCCGGCAACGTATGCCATTGATGCAACGTTTGCATGCGATCGCCATGATGTTTTCATCACTGTTGCTGGCATCCATTTATATATTGCTGCTGTTGTGTTTACCACTGAGTTATCTGGTTGATTTTGAAGGATTGGGAATCCATTGGGTAGCTTGGCTTTTTTTTGGTTTTGTAGCGATATGGGGGCTGAATAATGTATTTGCCGCACGTAAGGGAGCTCACATTGGGGAACAACGGGGTATTTTGCGCACTTTGTGGGAAACCTATCTTTACGTTGCTATGTTTTTGCCCATGGCGTGGTATTACTTTGCTGGTGGAATGCGTGCGTTGTTTGGAGTGCATGGTGATTTTCATCGTACGCTCAAGGGGGGAAGCAAAAAAAGTGTTATCAGACCACCCGTCCATAAAATTTTGTGGATGGGAGATGGGTTTTCATTTGGTTATTCTGCAATAACTTTGTGGGTGGCAATCCAGAAGGCAAATTACTTTCTGATTCCGATCAGCGTGACGGCTTGTCTGGGTTTTGGCATGATGCTGGTTGGTTTTTGGCAAGAAGAACGTTCAATCAAATAAATGACTGAGATTAAAAATGATACCGGGATGCCGCAGGAATTCAGGAGAACAATTAACCTGGAGCAGTGTGATAAACGGGTATTGATTACGGGAGCGACCAGTGCAATTGGCGCTGCTCTGGCACAGACCTATGCTCGCCCTGGTGTTGTTTTGTATCTGCACGGCCGCCGACAGGATCGTCTGATTCAGGTTGCAGCTGATTGCGCCGCATGTGGTGCCCAGGTGATTACGCAATCACTGGATTTGTGTGATTTGTCAGCTTTGCATGACTGGCTGAAGAATCTGGGTGCACTGGATGTGGTGATCATTAATGCTGGCATGAATACGCATGTTGGCAGCCAAGGCGAACCCGAACCTTGGGGTGAGGTGGAAGCTTTGCTAGATGTGAATCTGAAAGCTTCCATGCTGATTGCTCAATCTGTTTTGCCTGCGATGCGGGAGCGTGGTACGGGTCAGATCGCGTTCATGAGCTCCCTGGCGGGATATTTCGGGTTGCCCATGATCCCTGCCTACAGCGCCAGCAAGGCGGGCATCAAGGCTTATGGAGAAGCGTTGCGTGGCTGGTTGTCCCCCGAGGGTATTCATATCAATGTCATTATGCCCGGATATGTGGAATCCTCCATGTGCGATGCCATGCCGGGGCCTAAACCCTGGGTATGGTCACCGCAACAGGCGGCTTTGGCAATTCAGCGTGGGCTGGCGCGTGACCAGGCACGCATCAGCTTCCCGTTTCCATTGAACTGGGGTACCTGGTGGCTGGCCGTGCTGCCGGCAGCGTTATCGCACCGGATTGTACGCTGGCTGGGCTATGGTGCCTGAGTCGGAATTTATTTCGATATTAGCGGCTTTGCTGACGGGCCTGATGTTGTCGGTGGGGATAGAACAATTCATGATACCCCGTCCGCCATTGCGGCGACACTGGGCTGCCTGGGCATTACATGGCGGCTTGTGGTTATTGGCTTATGCTCTGATAGTTTTGCTGCTGGGGCGCCCCTGGTTTTCAGCGGCGGTGGTATCGGCATTCCTGCTGATGCTGGTACTGGTGAACAATGCCAAGGTTAATGCACTGTATGAGCCTTTTGTTTTCCAGGATTACGAATATTTCACTGATGCGATTCGTCACCCGCGTCTCTATATCCCGTTTCTGGGCTGGGGCAAGTTTCTCGGTTCAGCTACTGGTTTTGTTCTGGCCGTGGCTATCGGATTCTGGGGTGAATCAACCCCGGCTCAGCGATGGATGTTGTCCGGGCAATTGGGGGCAATTGTTGTAATTTTTTTTCTTGGCTTGTTGCTCTTGCTGGCGGGAAGGCAGAAGAAACTTCCGGTCAGCTTTAATCCGGAGCGGGATGTCTGTGCACTGGGTCTGCTGGCAAGTCTTTGGCGTTATGCTGAAGAGGAGCGCGCACCTTTGGCTGCGGTATCTCCTTTTGGTTTTCATGTGCACAGAAAATCCGATAATGACTTGCCGCATCTGGTAGCAGTTCAGAGCGAATCTTTCTTTGATCCGAGGTCACTTTATCCGGGAATTTTTTCTGGAATGCTTGCCGAATTTGATCGCCTTAAGGGTGATGCTATGGCCTATGGAAAATTGAAGGTTCCCGCCTGGGGAGCCAATACGGTACGTACCGAGTTTGCCTTTCTTTCCGGAATTGGCGATGACAAGCTGGGCGTTCATCGTTTTAACCCTTATCGAGCGATTGCGGCTGCCAGTGATGTGTCATCACTGGCAGCATATCTGAAATGTCTGGGTTATCGCACAATTTGTATACATCCTTATCCGGCAAGTTTTTATCGGCGCAATCGAGTGTATCCGCGCCTGGATTTTGACGAATTTATGGATATACGTACCTTTGACAGGATGCAGCGCTATGGCCCTTATATTAGCGACGCTGCCGTGACTGCAAAGATCATGGATGTGCTGACAAAGGCTCGGGAGCCGGTGTTCATTTTTGCCATCACTATGGAAAATCATGGACCACTACATCTTGAGCGCGTGGCGCCTTCCGATATCAACGAGTTGTATTCCGTGCCGCCGCCACCTGGTTGCGACGATTTGACGATCTACCTGCGCCATATACGTAACGCTGATCGAATGGTCGCCGACTTGCGCCGAGGGTTAGAACAATGCGAGCACCCGGCTAGTTTGTGTTGGTATGGCGATCATGTCCCAATCATGCCCGTTGTATATAAAATCTTCGGCAAACCTGGCCGAGATGTGGAGTACGTATGCTGGAGCAACCAGCACAAGATGCAATCCCGGCACCATAATCTTGATGCAAATGATTTGGCGGTGCATTGGCTTCGGGCAATTGACCTTATCAAATCCGATCATCACTGATCTGATAATTTTCAATTTATGTTTTTCACTGCTATCTGTAGATAAGGTGGAAGAAGCATGATTTTGACATGCCGGGATTTAAGCGTAAAATCAAGTTATTGAAGTTTAATTGTACGGGATGGACAAATTCTGAAAACAAAATTAAATGATTTGTTTATACCGGAGCAGTTGCAACAAGTTTATTCCCTGCGGTGTTTGTTAAGGCTTGCGTTCTTTGAACCAATTCTTTGTATCTGGCTGCTAGCCAATGGTTGCTGTTGTGCGCACTCTGTTTACAGAGCGCGCCTGATGCGGCCGGCGGGCGGCCACTCTTGAACCTGTGGTTCAAGATAGCAGCCTGACGGCACTCGCGGGGATCCTCTTAGTCAGAAGTTTTGATTCTCTTTAAGTTTTATCTGTAAAAGCATGCGTTTCTGGCTGATGAAATCCGAACCATCGGAAATGAGTATCGATGGATTAGCTGCGAGACCGGAACAAACCGTTGCCTGGGATGGCGTACGCAATTATCAGGCACGTAATTTCATGCGTAACCAGATGCAGGTGGGTGATCTGGTTCTTTTCTATCACTCAAGCTGCCCCGAGCCGGGGATTGCTGGTGTTGCGGAAGTTTCCCGGCTTGCCTACCCTGATGAAACACAGTTCGATCCCGTCAGTAAATATTTCGATCCGAAAGCTACACGCGAAAATCCGCGCTGGTTCAATGTTGAAATCCGGTTTGTCAGAAAAACCCGGCTGCTTTCCCTAAAAGAGTTAAGAAGCTACCCTGAACTGGCAGGGATGCGCATCCTGCAAAAGGGCAATCGGCTGTCCATTACCCCTGTTGATCCGGCGGAATGGAAGTTCATCGAGGCAAAGCTGTGAGCAGTGATGCTGCCGTATATTTGCCTGTTCCCAACATTTCTAGGCTTGCTTAAAACTACCGACGAGGTATCCCTGGCATGGAAGCATGGCTGGTTTACCTGCTGACAGGTGGAATAGTCGGTTTTCTTGCCGGGTTGCTGGGTATTGGCGGTGGCCTGGTGATGGTGCCGGTGCTGGCTTCCATTTTCATATCTTTGGGCTTCCCGGATGACCGTGTTTTGCACATGGCGCTGGGAACGACAACAGCAATTATTACCCTGACCTCAATTTCCAGTTTGCGTGCACATCATGCCCATGGTGCAGTGAACTGGTGGGTTGTGCGCTACATTTCTCCCGGAATTGTCGCTGGCGCACTGGCCGGTTCAACTTTAGCCAGCCATCTTTCAAGCCAAATATTGAGTATTATTCTCGTCTTGTTTATCAGTTTTGCAGCCACACGGATGTGGTTTAACCTCAAACCAGGAAAAAATTATACGTTGCCGGGAAAAATCGGCATGTTTGCTGCAGGCGGTGTAATTGGCGCAATATCCGGCCTGGTGTCTATCGGGGGCGGGATGCTGACGGTACCTTTTCTTGTGGCTTGTCAGATAAGGTTACATCATGCCATTGGAACGGCTGCTGCAGTCGGGTTTCCAGTAGCGTTAGCCAGTGCGGCAGGTTATGCTGCCAATGGTTTGTTGCAAAATCAGCAACTGCCGGATTATTCATTAGGATATATTTATCTGCCCGCGCTGATTATAGTGGCGCTGACGAGTATAGTAACTGCGCCGCTGGGAGCCAGAACAGCATATATTCTTCCGGCAGCATCACTCCGGAAAATTTTTGCAGGTCTGCTTTATTTGCTGGGGGTTAAACTTTTACTGGATTTCTGGAATTAACAGATTTTCAATCATCAGAAAATTTTTTCAGATTATGACTGACACTTTGTTGAAAAGCGGGCTAACGGATATTCCGGAATATTTCGAGCGGAAGATGCTGCATGATGAACTGAATGCAGATGTCTATGAGCTGGTTAATATTCCGTTGCAGCTTTCTCATCTGGTCTTGCTCTCTGATAGGCAGTGGGTGAACAGGGAGCGCGGGCTGGTTATTGAGTTGTGCAAACATTTCGATATCCGGATTCTCAATGGCGCTTTTGATCAATTAAGTGTTGAGTTGGGTGATTTTCATCTGCGCTGGGAACGGCATACAGAATACTCTACCTATACGTTCTACAGGGAAGGCCCGTTTGATGAGCCCTTTGCCCAGCCAGCCATTGCGTATGTTCCGCAGGAATGGCTGGCGAAATTACCTGGAGAATTGCTGGTTGCAACGCATATTGTGTTGGAAGATCGCAGGCGCCCCGGCCGCAGTATGAGTGAACTGGCTACCTTGTTTTCATCCAATACCGTCATCGGCTCTAAAGTCTCGGCAGGCAGCGCCAGTGTCTGGAGTGATAACCAGATCCATCCGGACGGGTTTACCCGTTTTCTGGTGCACGATGATAACTTGCGCAGTCGCCAGGTTGGCAGGCTGGTACAGCGGTTGCTGGAGATTGAAACTTATCGCATGCTTACCATCTTGCCATTGTCCATGACGCGCGAAATCATTCCTCAGTTGGAGCAATACGGAGACCAGCTGATAGAGTTGATGACGACCAACGCCACACCCAATTCGATTGAGGATGAACAGCAGTCGTTGGTGAAGCTGACTGCGCTGGCCACAGAAATCGAAAGAATATCAGCTCAATCCAGTCATCGTTTCAGTGCATCACATACCTATCACATCATCATGCAGCAGCGGATTACCGAGCTGCGTGAGGAACGAATTGAAGGCCTGCAAATGCTGTATGAATTCAGAAAGCAGCGGGTCACCTCTGCCATGAGCACCTTTGATCTGGTGCGATCTAAACTTGATACGCTGTCATTGCGTGTGGAGCGGGCCACTTCCATGCTGCGTACACGGGTGGATATTTCGATGGAATCACAGATTCGTGATTTGCTCAAATCGATGGATGCCCGGGCCTACCTGCAACTGCGGCTGCAGGAAACTGTGGAAGGACTGTCAGTGGTTGTGTTGAGCTACTATCTGCTTGGCATCACGGGATATGGTCTGCGAGCCGCCAAAGCAGCAGGATTGGATATTGACATAGAGCTGATGACCGGTATTGCGATTCCAATTGTCTTGACAATCGTGTTTTTTGCTATCCGGAGATTTCGCCGGATAGTGAGTAAAGCTACCTCAAGATCTGCTTCCAGTAGCGGAAAAAAAGGTGCCTGATGTAAAACTTACGGAAGGAGAGAAAAATGGATGATAGCAAAAGGAAATTGACGACCAGTGCCGGTGCACCGGTGCCGGATAATCAGAATGTCATGACTGCCGGGCCGCGTGGCCCGATGTTACTGCAGGATGTCTGGTTTCTGGAAAAACTTGCGCATTTTGATCGTGAAGTGATTCCCGAGCGCCGGATGCATGCCAAGGGCTCCGGTGCTTACGGCACCTTCACCGTGACACACGATATTACCCGTTACACGCAGGCAAAAATCTTTTCGCAAATCGGTAAAAAAACTGAATTGTTCGTCCGCTTTTCCACGGTGGCGGGGGAGCGTGGCGCTGCTGATGCAGAGCGGGATATTCGCGGTTTTGCCATCAAGTTCTATACTGAAGAAGGCAATTGGGATTTAGTGGGGAACAATACACCAGTATTTTTTCTGCGTGATCCGCTGAAGTTTCCGGATCTCAACCATGCCGTGAAACGGGATCCTCGTACTAATCTGCGCAGTGCACGCAATAACTGGGATTTTTGGACATTACTGCCGGAAGCTCTGCACCAGATTACCATTGTCATGAGCGATCGCGGTATTCCTGCGACGTATCGGCATATGCATGGTTTTGGCAGCCATACTTTCAGCTTCCTCAATGCCCAGCGAGAACGATACTGGGTGAAGTTTCATTTCAGAACACAGCAGGGTATCAAGAATCTGACTGATGCCGAGGCGGAAACACTGATTGGCGAGGATCGGGAAAGTCATCAGCGTGATCTGTACGAAAGCATTGAACGCGGCGAATTTCCACGCTGGACCTTATTTGTGCAAATCATGCCGGAAAGTGATGTGGCCGATCTTTCTTATAACCCGTTTGATCTGACCAAAGTCTGGCCACACAAGGATTACCCATTGATTGAGGTTGGTGTGATGGAGTTGAATCGTAATCCGGAAAATTATTTTGCCGAAGTTGAACAAGCGGCATTCAATCCGGCGAATGTCATACCAGGAATCAGTTTTTCACCAGACAAAATGTTGCAGGGACGACTGTTTTCCTATGGTGATGCGCAGCGCTATCGCTTGGGTGTCAATCATCACCAGATTCCGGTCAATGCACCACGTTGCCCTTTTCATAACTACCATCGTGATGGCACTATGCGCGTTGATGGTAATCACGACAGTACGCTGGGATATGAACCGAACAGTTATCAGGAGTGGCAGCAACAGCCCGGGTATGCAGAACCCCCTCTGGCACTAGAAGGCTCAGCCGCTCACTGGAATCATCGTGAGGATGGAGATTATTATACCCAGCCGGGTAATCTGTTCCGGCTCATGAGCCCCGCGCAACAGCAGATACTGTTCGACAATACTGCGCGTGCTATCGGTGAAGCCTCCCGTGAAAGCCAGCTCCGGCATATTATCCATTGTCTGAATGCAGATAGAGCTTATGCTGAAGGAATTGCCAGGGCGTTGGAAATTCCAATGGGTGAAGTGGGGTAGATCTGAAATAGATTTACGATTGGCGCTGCGAGGATGCTCGTGCTGCTCAATATAAATGCCACAGCCAGAGCGCCAATGCCAGTATCAGTCCGAGTAGGGCGACTGCCAGATTCACCAGAAGCCCCCATTTCGCCGTATAACCCGGCGGGAACTCATCCGGCGTAAGCGTTTGAAGGACAATTGCATACTGGCGGGCAGCATGGGCGGAGGTAATTGCACCCAGAACAATGAAAGCCAGGCCCAGCCATAACATACCTGTCAGCTGGCCTGGGCTGATAATTCCTGGTGAAATGGCGAGCGTAAGCTTGCCTGCGCGTTCCACCACGAAACCAAACGCAATCAGTGACAGGCTGGTACGGTTCCAGGCAAGTAAAGTGCGCTCAGCAGCAAATAATACTCTTGGGTCTTTCAGATTTGACATGATTTTCTCCCCGGTAGCTTGATTCTGTTACCGGTTATCACATAGCTATTCATGATGTGTATTTCGCTGATCCGGTATTCACCAGGTTCCATTCGATTGCCCGGCTGCGCCAGTGATCTTCGATTGTCTGGACAAATTCCCGGTTGACCAGTTTGGCCCGGTTTTCACACCAAAGGGGCGAATCACAGCGAATGACAATACCTTCAACTTTACCGTTACGGTAGCGGCTTTCTGCATCATTCAGTAATTGAATCAGCTGATCGAGTGTTACTTTTGTGCGTTTCAGCAATGGCACAGTAGTGAGATTCAACTGTCGAGCCAATTGATTGCGTCGTTCAACGCTCCAGAATTTTCCTGCTTCTCGATCATAAACATCAAACAGCAGGAACCAGTCCGACAGCTTGTTGTAATCGAGTGAATGCCGGGCCGCACACCATTCCCCAAACAGGATCAGTTTCGGTGTCAGAGTTTGTCTGAGAGCTTCTCCATGCTGACCAAGCCAGCTGTTCAGACGAGAAAATTGGCCGGCGAAAGGTTGTGGCAGATATTGACCTCGGTTTTGCGCGCGCAGCTCACCATGTTCATCCAGAGAAATACCCAGATTAGCACCATCCAGTTTTTCCTCAATCAGCACTTCATCCTGCAGCAGCATGGCAATTTCGGAATCGGATAACAGCTTGTCATCTCTCGGCTGGCCTTTTCCCAACCAAAGCAGGTGAGGGGTATTAGGGAAACGGAAGAATTCGGTCATGGTTATCTCCTGTTGGCCTTTTCCGCGTGTTTGGCGCGAGACCAGTCTTCAATGATAGGTTCCAGTGATAACCCCGCTTGTAGCAATGCTTGTTCCCAGTCATGCCAATCGGTATCACCGGCGAAGGCGATAGCGCTTTCTCCATAGTGCTTCATAGCTTCCAGTGCGGCGGCGACCATTTTTCGATCAGCCAGATCGTGTACCACTAAATCCAGCGGTGCTTGTAATATGGCATGGCCGTCAGCATTGTATTGAATCTCCACATTATCCACGGCCAAAGTGCTCCATTTATGGATGACAACCTGAATCCCGTAATCGTTGAATCCGAGCTTGTTGTCATATTCTTCCTTGATCTTTCCGGCTGAATCCAGCACCAGCCTTGCCGGGCTATTTTCAAATTCAACTAGCCATTGCCATACCTGGAACTGCAGTGCGGGGTCTTCCGGTGTTGTGTCGATATCTTTCGGCATAACGGGATTCACCACACTGGCAAGGATCAAGATATTGGTATCGACCACATATCGTTGCTTCACTGATTAATTTTGTTCTTGCTGGCGGGCAAGCATTAGCCGGGCTTGTTCGCGTGTTTCGCCCAGTGCGTCGCCAAAGAAGTGTTGTGGCCAATTGTTTACTCGGCCAAATTCATCCACTTTTAGTTTCCGTAATATTGCGTTATCTGCCACTCTTTCCACAAACAACATGGCAATCTGTTCTGCCGATGTTTCTTTCCGTGCAATCAGTGTTTGCATTCGACGAAACAGATGTTCTGAGTGTGTTTCCACGATGAATTGAATATGGCGTGACCGACTCAGCCTTACAAAGAATTCTGCTAGCACTGATTGTGCCAGCGGGTGCAGGTGGACTTCAGGCTCTTCCAGAATCACGGTGCTACCTGGAGGTGCAAAATAACCTGCAGTCAGCACAGGCAGGATTAGCGGGATGCCAATGCCGACATCGCGCAGATTGGCGGCAATGCCATCCTTATGCACTATAATTTCGTAACGGGACGAACGGCCAAGCTGTTTGATGGTCAGTTTTTCTGCCACTTTCATCCGTGCCAGCCAGTAAGAAATCCCATCCAGAATTTCATTCTGTTTCCCATCTTTGCTCAATGCACCGGACAGTAGGACATCGATAGTGCGATAGCCATCACTTCCAATTTGGCCGGGTGTGGTTTTGTTCCAGACGTAATCCCGTTCTGGTTTGCGCCGGAACGGGCCAAGATAGCAGATATTTTCCAGCTCACGCCGGATGACAAGGCTCAGATCTTCAGCGATAGCACCATTGCTGCCCAGTGTGGCGATCGCCTCGGCAGGAAGTGCAATGGAGCGTTCAGGTGCGAGATTCCTGTCTTTAGCGCATGGCCGGGTTTCATCAGCAATAAAGATGGCATAGTTTTCTTTTTCCCTCCGTACCGCACGAAAACGGTGCGCGCCGGTGGAGAGTGCCAGCTCTTGAATGACGGCGGCACCCACTGCAGTTTGTCGATAGCTGCAGGAAAATCGCCCTTCGTTTACCCGTGACTGTTCATATGCCTCAAAAGCAAATGTAATTGAAAATTCGCGTGGAGATTGTGTGCCACGTTTCAATACATCATCGAAGCTGCCAAAATTAAACAAATCATTAGTTTCATCGCCCCCCAGGTTGAGGTGAATCAAGCGATCCGGGGACTGCACCGTTTGCTTCAATAGCAGCAGACTCTGAATAAGTGAAGATTTTCCGGATGAATTGGTGCCCAGTAATACAGTCACCGGTTTTAGTGCGATCGTCCCGGTATCTTCCCAGGCTTTGAAATTGATTAACCTTAAAGAAGTGAACATAGATTGGATTTATTTCCTGTCGTCATATTCTGTTGATTCTATCGGATCCTGCAAAGCCTGTTTATGGTACTGTTTTTGAAGTTTATAAAACTGTCGAGTGATTCAGTAAAGTATTAGCCGGGTCTATAATGCAACAATTGAATAACAGCGTACAGGTGAATTGAAAAATGGAACGTAGAAAACTGGAATTGCCGGAAAATGGTAAAAAATTGCTGCTGCATTCCTGCTGTGCACCCTGTTCGGGTGAGGTGATGGAGGCCATCATGGCTTCCGGGATTGATTTTTCCATCTTTTTTTATAATCCAAACATCCATCCGCGCAAAGAATACGATTTACGCAAGGATGAGAATATCCGTTTTGCGGAAGAGCATAGCATCCCGTTTATCGATGTTGATTACGACAGGGATGAGTGGTTCAAGCGAGCAAAAGGTATGGAAATGGAACCGGAGCGGGGCATCCGCTGCACTATGTGTTTTGACATGCGGTTTGTACGCACAGCGCTGTATGCCTATGAAAATGGATTTGATGTTATTTCCAGTTCACTGGGTATTTCCCGCTGGAAGAATATGGAGCAGATTAACGACAGCGGCGTAAGGGCCGCTGCGCAGTATCCCGGCGTTACCTACTGGACTTATAACTGGCGCAAGCAAGGAGGCTCCGCACGCATGCTGGAAATTAGTAAACGGGAGAAATTTTACATGCAGGAATACTGTGGCTGTGCTTATTCACTGCGCGATACTAATAGCTGGCGGGAAAAAAATGGCAGGGAACGCATCCGGATTGGAGAGAAATATTATGGGAACACGGCTAAACCGGGTGAATAGATTTGTATTCTGGGCCGGGATGACGAAAGATTTCTTATGTGCTCACTCTATGTTGCTATCTCAGCAATCGTTCTTTGTAAGAACCTGTTTATGCTCTTCTGGGCGATAGCGTTAAAAGTGCCAGGTGGATAAATTGCAGGCTGGTATTGAGTTTGTGCTCGCAGCGCTTCCATAATCGCCGGCATTTTCCCAGCCATTAAAAAGTTCGTTTCATAATCCAACGCTTGGGAATGGCCGCAAAAGTGTGCAGTTCATTTCTCCTGGCGATCTGCGCCGTGATCACCTCATCACCCCAACCTTCTCACACTTCCTGAGACTTTGAACAGATTCTTAAAACAACTTAGGATAATTCAATACGGGTAACTGATAAAAACTTGTATTATTGTATTTTAATAAATACAATAAGAATCATTCTTACTATTGATTGCAAAAACTACTGCTGGTAAGTAATAGCCTATCTGCCAGACGGTTAATTTATGAGAGCGATACATTTATTTCTCTTCGCTGGCAGCAGAGGTCTGAATGGTTTTCCAGGTATTCTTCCGCATTAACAATTCTATAGCTCGCCAGCCCGTCTTGGGCAAGCCAGCCAACTTTTACCCGATATATCGGGAATATTGGCTATGAGCAATATCAATTATAGTATTCCAAGTATCGTTGCGTCCCAACTGGATTGCGCAGTGCTGTCGCGAAGTGGCGGATATTCTGCTTCGCGTGAATCTGACTCATATGGCGCAAGAGGCAACATACTCATCACCACGCCAAGGCTATTTGGTCAATCCGCATGAAATCGTACGTTGCGCCAGGAGCGGAGAGTTATATCCGTCGAAAACCACTCATCACCGGTTCCCATTTGCAACATATCGGTGTCGATGTTACAGGGCGAGACAATCATATCTGCTTTGTCTGTACCCGCCATGTGTTTAATCCCCAACATGAAACCATGTACGGCAACAACTGGTAAGCAATATTTAGACTATGAATAAGGATTTAACGTGAAGAGAGCTATTGGTAATTATGAAAATTAATTTATGCTCAGTAATCGCTGCATCTTTATTGATATTCTGGATTCAGCTGGCGGAAGCTGAAACTGAAACTGAAGCCGATCAAGCTGAGGCAGGACAAAAACTCCCCGCTGTAACGGTGACTGGCGAACGGATAGGAAGTTTCAACTCCGATTTTGTCCAGGTTGGAACATTTCGGGATATGGCACCAATCGATGTACCACAGACCAGTAATGTGATCACACGAGAAGTGCTTGACGCACAGGCCACAACCGGCATATTTGGTGCATTACGTAATACGGCGGGGGTTACACGTTCGCAATTAAACGGTTCGACTTACGACAATATTGCGATTCGCGGCATTCTTGTGGAAAACCGCAGTAATTATCGGCTCAACGGATCTTTGCCGATCATTAACCTGATTGATATCCCGATGGAGAACAAGGAGCGTGTTGAAGTACTCAAAGGCGCTTCATCACTATATTATGGTTTCGTCCCACCATCCGGTATCGTCAACCTGGTAACTAAACGCGCGAGTAAGGATCCTGTTTCAAACGTTTCGTTGATGGTGAATATGTATGGTGGCGCCAATTCGCATATTGATCTGGGGCGGCGCTTCGGCAGCGAACAACAGTTCGGGGCACGCATCAATCTTCTTGCCGGGCGCGAGGATATCGGCATCCGCAACTTTTCCGGTCACCGCGCCCTTGTTTCGGGCGCTTTTGACTGGCGGGTCACGGATAAACTTTCCCTTAAATTGGATGTAGAGCATTACCGTAAGGAGGTTTCTGAACAGGCAGCAATTCGAGCTCCTGCAGCAATCAACGGCGTCATAACCTTACCACCTGTTCCGGATGCCCGCCGCAATCTCGCTGGAAAATGGCAGAAGTATGATGCCGAGGCAACTAACCTGCTGCTTCGTGCAGATTATGCCATAAGCGACAATTGGGGATTGCTATTCGAGATCGGTAGGGCGGAAACCAGGCGGGATCGCAATTTCTCCCAGTTTCAGGATTACAATCTTGTTACCGGCGCGGGTACCTTGCGTACCTTCTTCAACCGTGGCCAAAATTGGGATAATCAGAACATTCGCACCGAAGTATTTGGACGATTTCCTGGTCAATTCATTACCCATGAGGTTTCTGTGGGGTTTACCGGCAACGAACGTAGACAGAATCCTCGCACTTCATCCACATTCGATACCGCGCAGAATCTATACAATCCCATTGATATTGCACGTCAATCTCCTACCACTCCATTTAGTGCAAACCGATCAAAAATAACGGATTTAGGCTTGTATATATCCGATCGGATCTTGATTGGTAGCAAGTTGCAAATCATGCTGGGGGCACGCGGTAGTTTCTATAAGAGTGTTGCCAAGACTACTCATTATAAGGCCGACAGGATTAATCCGTCGTTATCCTTGATGTATAAGCCCATTCCCAACGTATCAATGTACGCAAGCTATATTGAAGGCGTAGAGGAAAGCGGACAAGCGCCCGCCAATCGCGCCAATAACGGGGAAATCCTGGCGCCAGCAGTATCAAAGCAAAAGGAAGTGGGTGTCAAGGCACTTGTCGCGCAAGGTATATTGCTCCAAGTTGCATACTTTGACATCAAACGCGCTTCGACAACCGTAGATGCGGCCAATCGTTTCGTTCTTAACGGCATGGCCCAATACAGCGGCTTTGAGTTATCAGCCTCTGGCGAGGTGACGAAACAATTGTCGCTCATCGGATCCGCGCTGTTTATGGAATCGGAACAATTGAACAAAGCCAATGCCGAGACATTTGGCAAAATACCGGATAACACACCGAAACGTACTGCCAGCCTCTTCGCAGAATACCGTCCGACCAGCATACCTGGATTAGCGCTCAGCAGTGGCGTGTATTACGTAGGGAGGCGGCCCGTGAACAGTGCCAATCAGGCCTTTGTAGATGATTATGCAATACTTTCTCTGGGCGCACGTTACACGACCCGCATTGCAGGCAAGCGCGCCACGATTCAGGCAGTCGTGGATAACGTAACCAACAGTAATTATTGGAGTACTGCAGGTAACGGATTACTAGGCGTTGGCGCACCTGTTATGTTCAAAATTGCGTCTCGGGTCGAATTCTGATTGCCAGGCGCAAGAGAGTGTATTCAGGAGGCCAGACAAAATGTATCCATCGGCATCTTCTTTTGAGTAGTAGAGCCAGGAAGGCCAGGTGGATAAATTGCAGGTTGGTATTGAGTTTACGCTCACAGTTCTTCCATAATCGCCGGCATTTTTCCTGCCATTAAAAAGTTCGTTTCACAATCCAACGCCTGGGAATGGCAGGAAAAATGTGCGGTTCATTTCTCCTGGCGATCTGCACCGTGAGATCACCTCACCCAAACACAATCTGACTGCCTCAGTAAATGGTTGGGCTGTGTAGCTAGCTAGACGGCAAGCATACTTAATACGCGGGACAGTCGGGATGCTACTGGCGTCAATGCAGCAATATGTCTCGTTTGATTCCGGACATTTTATTACCCGTATGCAGCTCTTTTATATCTGATTTTTTAATGCGCACTCCAACGCACTCATGCCACCGACGTCAGGTTTTTTCCATTTGGAGAAATATGCGCAAACCATTTCCCGTTTGGGGTAGTCACCGAGAAGCACTCGCCATTGGCAGTCCGTTTTAAGCATGTACACCACTGTGTAAAATACATCGAACAGGTCAACAATGCGCGGTTTGGTGACGCAGATTGGTGACTTTGCGAACTCTTTCCAGGATCGGCTGAATGGCAGCAAATTGGATAGAGCGCCTGGATAACTTTTTCTCATAACCTGTTCAATATCTCACTGAAGGGCGCATTACGGCGTTGAAATTGAACTCAAAATGCTCACATACTTCAAGTATGCTCCGCTTTCTCGTTCAATTTTGCCTTGCACTGCATCCCTTGATCGAGATCTTGAACAGGTTCT
>JACDJA010001371.1_pt1 | contig 20596 bp, 21 predicted proteins | sample 7449241 | NCBI WGS metagenome assembly JACDJA01 (sample SAMN14253289, study PRJNA609438) | sludge metagenome | isolation source: initial anaerobic sludge | collected 2018-12-20 | reverse complement strand
GCAAGGCGCCCTTCCTGAACCTTCGCGCGCGCGGCTTCAGGCTGCATGCACTCCGATCGCCGCCCCGGCGGCCTGCAGATCGGCAATCGCCTTCGTGCGCTCGTCGCCCTGGGGCGCCGCGCGCAGAACCTCGAGCAGGCGTTCGATCACGCCCGCATTGACCTCGTCGCGCGGCAGCGCCTCCTCGGCCAGCACCGAGATTTCCTCGGCGCCGATATCCGCGAACCCGCCGGAGACGAGATATTCGTCGATGCCCCCGCCATGCGTCACCCGCAGGATGCCGGGGCGCAGGGTGGTGATGGTCGGCGCATGGCCCGCCATCACCGTCATGTCGCCCGCAGCGCCCGGGATCAGCACCTCACGCGCCGACAGCGAGGCAAGCCTCCGCTCGGGCGCTACAAGGTCGAACTGGACCGTATCAGCCATATGAACCCCTTACGCCGCGGCCGCGGCAAGACGCTCTGCCTTGGCGACCACTTCCTTGATGCCACCGACCATGTAGAACGCCGCCTCGGGCAGGTGGTCGTATTCACCCTCTACCACGGCCTTGAACGAAGAAATCGTCTCTTCGAGCGGGACCTGCACGCCGGGCGACCCGGTGAAGACCTGTGCCACGTCGAACGGCTGCGACAGGAAGCGCTGGATCTTGCGCGCCCGCGCCACGGTCAGCTTGTCCTCTTCGCTCAGTTCATCCATCCCCAGGATGGCGATGATATCCTGAAGCGACTTGTAGCGCTGCAGGACGTTCTGCACCGACCGCGCGACGTTGTAATGCTCTTCGCCCACGATCACCGGATCCATGAGCCGCGAGTTCGATTCCAGCGGGTCCACCGCCGGATAGATGCCCAGCTCGGAAATCGCGCGCGACAGCACGGTTGTCGAATCGAGATGCGCGAAGGATGTGGCGGGCGCCGGGTCGGTCATGTCGTCGGCAGGGACGTAGATCGCCTGCACCGAGGTGATCGCGCCGTTGCGGGTCGAGGTGATCCGCTCCTGCAGCACGCCCATGTCGGTCGCCAGCGTCGGCTGATAGCCCACCGCCGAGGGGATGCGCCCCAGAAGCGCGGACACTTCCGATCCGGCCTGTGTGAAGCGGAAGATGTTGTCCACGAAGAACAACACGTCCGAACCCGACTGGTCGCGGAACTGTTCGGCGATGGTCAGGCCGGTCAGGCCGACACGCATCCGCGCGCCCGGCGGTTCGTTCATCTGGCCATAGACCAGGGCCACCTTCGACTTTTCAAGATCGTTGATGTCGATGACGCCCGATTCGATGAACTCGTGATAAAGGTCGTTACCCTCGCGCGTCCGCTCGCCCACACCGGCAAAGACCGAGTATCCCGAATGCACCTTGGCGATGTTGTTGATCAGCTCCTGGATCAGCACCGTCTTGCCCACGCCGGCGCCGCCGAACAGGCCGATCTTGCCGCCCTTGGCATAGGGGGCCAGCAGGTCGATGACCTTGATACCGGTCATCAGCACCTCGGATTCGGTGGATTGCTCCACGAATTCGGGCGCGGGCTGGTGGATGGAGCGCATGGTGTCGGAATTGACCGGGCCCTTCTCGTCCACGGGCTCGCCCACGACGTTGAGGATGCGCCCCAGCGTCGCCGTCCCCACCGGCACCGAGATCGGCGCGCCGGTGTCGCTGACCGCACCGCCCCGCACGAGGCCCTCGGTCGCGTCCATCGCGATGCAACGCACCGAGTTTTCGCCCAGATGCTGCGCAACCTCGAGCACCAGCCGCCGACCGTTGTTGTCGGTTTCCAGCGCGTTGAGGATCGCCGGAAGCTCACCCTCGAAATGCACGTCAACGACCGCGCCGATGACCTGCGTGATCTTGCCCTTGGCCTCTGCCATGTCCTGTCTCCGCTTCCCGCTCAGAGCGCCTCGGCGCCCGAGATGATTTCGATGAGTTCCTTGGTGATCGCAGCCTGGCGCGACCGGTTGTATTCGATGGTGAGCTTGTCGATCATCTCGCCCGCGTTGCGCGTGGCGCTGTCCATCGCGCTCATTCGGGCGCCCTGTTCCGAGGCGCCGTTTTCCAGCAGCGCCGTGAAAATCTGCGTGGCCACGCCGCGCGGCAGCAGGTCGGCAAGGATCGCCTCTTCCGAAGGTTCGTAATCATACAGCGTCGATTCCGCATCCTCCGCCTCGAAGGTGGCGGGGATGACCTGGCGTTCGGTCGGGATCTGGCTGATGACCGACTGGAAGCGGTTGTAGAAGATCGTCGCCACGTCGAATTCACCGGCCTCGAACCGGGACAGGATGTCGCGCGCGATCTCCTGCGCGTTGGCATAGCCCATCCGCCGCACGTCGGACAGGTCGACATGGCCGATGAAATGGTCGCCAAGCTCGCGGCGCAGGGCGTCACGGCCCTTCCTGCCGACGGTGATGATCTTCACCCGGCGTCCCTGCGCGAGCAGGTCCTCGGCCTTGTGCCGGGCCAGCCTTGCGATGGACGAGTTGAAGCCCCCGCACAGGCCACGCTCGCCGGTCATCACGACCAGCAGTTGCACCTGATCCGACCCGGTGCCGCGCAGCAGGCGCGGGGCGCTGTCCGAACCGGCTGCACCGGCCGCCAGCCCGGCCATCACCGCCTCGAACCTTTCGGCATAGGGGCGGGCGGCTTCGGCCGCGTCCTGCGCGCGGCGCAGTTTCGCCGCGGCAACCATCTGCATCGCCTTGGTGATCTTGCGCGTCGAGGTCACCGAGGCGATGCGGTTCTTGAGATCCTTCAGACTGGGCATGCCCGAGCCTCCTTACTCTCGAGAGGTTCAGGCAAAGTCTTGCGTGTATTCGTCAAGCGCCGCCCGGATCGCCTTTTCCGCATCGCCCGCAATCTTGGGGTCGTCGCGGGTGATCATGTCGAGCAGATCGCTCTTCTTGGCACGCAGGAAGGACAGCAGCCCCGCCTCGAACCGGCTCACGTCATGCACGCTGATCCGGTCGAGATAGCCCTTGGTGCCAGCATAGATGATGCAGACGATTTCCGCGTTGGTCAGCGGCGAATACTGCGGCTGCTTCATCAGTTCCATGAGCCGCGCGCCACGATTGAGCAGCGCCTGGGTCGAGGCATCAAGATCCGAACCGAACTGCGCAAAAGCCGCCATCTCGCGATATTGCGCGAGTTCGAGCTTCAGGGAACCGGCAACCGACTTCATCGACTTGGTCTGGGCGGCCGAACCCACCCGCGACACCGACAGGCCCGTGTTCACGGCCGGGCGGATGCCCTGGAAGAACAGCTCGGTCTCAAGGAAGATCTGCCCGTCGGTGATCGAGATCACGTTCGTGGGAATATAGGCGGAAATGTCTCCGGCCTGGGTCTCGATGATCGGCAGCGCGGTCAGCGAGCCGGAACCGAAATCCTCGTTCATCTTGGCCGAACGCTCAAGCAGGCGGGAATGCAGGTAGAAGACGTCGCCCGGATAGGCCTCGCGCCCGGGCGGACGCCGCAGGAGCAGCGACATCTGCCGATAGGCCACCGCCTGTTTCGACAGGTCATCATAGATGATCAGCGCATGGCGCCCGTTGTCGCGGAAGAATTCCGCCATCGCCGTTGCCGAGAACGGCGCAAGATATTGCATCGGCGCCGGCTCTGACGCGGTCGCGGCCACGACGATCGAATAGGCCAGCGCGCCGGTTTCCTCGAGCTTCTTTACCAACTGTGCCACGGTCGAGCGCTTCTGGCCGATGGCAACATAGACGCAATAAAGCTTCTTCGATTCGTCGTCGCCGGCCGCCTCGTTATAGCTTTTCTGGTTGAGAATCGTGTCGAGCGCGAGCGCGGACTTGCCTGTCGTCCGGTCGCCGATGATCAATTCGCGCTGGCCGCGGCCGATGGGCGTCATCGCGTCCACCGACTTCAGGCCGGTCGCCATCGGCTCGTGAACCGAGCGGCGGGGAATGATGCCCGGCGCCTTCACGTCGGCCACGCGCTTCTCGGTGGCCTCGATCGGGCCCTTGCCGTCGATCGGGTTGCCCAGCGCATCGACCACGCGGCCCAGAAGGGCGTCACCTGCGGGCACCTCGACGATGGCGCGGGTGCGCTTGACCGTATGGCCTTCCTTGATGTCGCGGTCGTCACCGAAGATCACGACACCGACGTTGTCGACTTCGAGGTTCAGCGCCATGCCGCGAATCCCGCCGGGGAATTCGACCATTTCGCCGGCCTGGATATTGTCCAGCCCATAGACCCGTGCGATCCCGTCGCCCACCGACAGCACACGGCCGATCTCGGCGACTTCGGCCTCCTGGCCGAAATTCTTGATCTGCTCCTTAAGGATCGCCGAAATCTCGGCAGCTTGGATCGCCATTATCCGACCTCTTTCATACTGTTCTGGAGTGCGGCAAGGCGCGAGCGGATCGACGTATCAATCATCTTCGAGCCCACCTGGACGACGAGACCACCGATGAGACCCTCATCGACGCCCGCCCTGATCTTCACATTCTTGCCGAAATTCGCCGACAGCGCCTTGGCAAGCTTCTCGCTCTGCGCCTTGGTCAGCGCCTTGGGTGATGTAACGACTGCCGTGATCTCGCCCTTTTCCTCGGCGATGCGGCTGGACAGCGCGGCCAGAAGCTGCGGCAGCACGAACAGCCGCCGCTTGGATGCCATCAGCGCCAGCGTGTTCTGCATGGTCCTGGTCAGCGCCATCTGCTCGGCCACGGCGCCAATCGCCCGGCCCTGTTCGGCGCGCGTGACGATGGGCGAGGCGATCAGCGCGCGCAGGTCGGCACTTTCCGCCAGCGCGGCAGCCAGCGCCTCGACATCGGCCTCGATGGCGGCAATCTCGCCGCCCTCACGCGCCAGATCGAACACGGCCCCCGCATAACGTCCGGCAACCCCGGCAGAGATCGAAACTGGTTCGGCCACATCCACCCTTTCGCTGTCATCGACCATGTCTGCCGGGTCCGCCGACCCGGGTCACAGCCGCCCATACCCCCGCGACAGCGGGGGCCGAAAATCATCGGCGCTCTAGCAGACCGAGTCAGGCCCTGCAACCTCTCAAAGTCGTGATGGCACAGCGATACAACAGCAGGTCCGGGCCAAAGGCGGGGCGGCGTGATTCGCGCCGCCGGAAATCGCCAGACACGGCCCGAGCGCCCCTTCAGACGTGCCTGTCGCCTCCGGATTGCCCCTGGGCCCCTATCCGTAGCGTATAGGTCCAGGTCGGTGCCGCGGCCCCGCGGGCAAGGGAGAATGCCTCGGCATCTCCCAGAAAGTCGAATCCGCAATTTGTCAGAACCCGGGCCGACCCGGGGTTGTCCTGAAACGCTTCGGCGAAATAGGTCTGCGCGCCCTGCGGATTGGCGGCAATCAGCGCGCGCAGCGCCTCCGAGGCGATACCGGTGTTCCAGAAATCGGGCGCCACCCAATAGGACACCTCGCTCTGCGCGCGATCAAGGCGCGTCAGCGCCACCAGCCCCACCACCGGGCCCCATCCCTGCGCCATGCCGTCGATGGCCCAGACATCGCGTACCCGGTCGGGCGCATGCGCACGCTTGATCAAGGCTTCGGCGGCGCCGGGCGGATAGGGATGCGGAATGGATTTCGTGCCACGCGCCACGCGCAGATCGCCCGCCTGCGCCGCAATCGTGCCCGCGTCCGATGGCCGCAGCATCCGCAGCAGGATCCGTTCGGCGCGAATCTCGTCACTCCGGGCAATCTGGTCGTGCTTCACGTCATCCCTCCCGATGGGACAGAAAAGGGTCGCGCCCCGACGGGGGCGCGCGCCTGTTCTGGATACCGGACATTGATCCGGGGTTAACCCGGCGGCGGCCGCCCCGAAAACGTGGCGGCGATCCGGGTCAGGACAGGATCAGGTCGGGTTCACTCGGCGGCGACGGGCGCGCCAAGAACCGAGATGAAGGTGCGCCCCTTCAGGCCCTTGTGAAAGGTCACATGTCCTTCGGTCGTCGCAAAGATCGTGTGGTCACGACCCATGCCCACACCCTCGCCGGGCCACATCTTGGTGCCGCGCTGGCGTATGATGATATTGCCGGGGATCACGAGCTGGCCGCCGAACTTCTTGACGCCAAGCCGACGCCCGGCGCTGTCGCGGCCGTTGCGGGACGAACCGCCTGCCTTCTTCTTTGCCATCTGCCTACTCCTTCGCGCCTGCTGCGGCCTTGCGCGCGGCTGCCGCGCCGATCGCGGCCTTCACACCCGAGGCGTCGCCGCCCTCGGCCAGAACCCCGGTCACCCGGACGAGCGTCAGCTCCTGCCGGTGGCCCTTGGTGCGCTTGGACGAATGCTTCCGGCGGCGGCGGACGAAATTGATCGTCTTCTCGCCCTTGATCTGATCGATCACCTCGGCCTGCACCGCCGCGCCGGCGATCAGCGGCGCACCGACCACCTCGCCCGCGACGAGCACTTCGTTGAACTGGACGGTCTCGCCAGCGGCAGCATCGATCTTTTCCACGCGCAGGACATCACCCGCGCTGACCCGATACTGCTTGCCGCCGGTCCTGATGACAGCGAACATGGATTATCTTCCTGCAAACCGCGCCCTGTGGCCCCCGTTTCGGGTGTTGCCGGGTTGCCCCGCCTCGGACAGCGCGCCCCTGGGGGCGTGATTTCATCACCCGGGCCAAAGGCCGGCCCGGATGGGGCGGCTTATCCCCGCGCGCGGGGCCTTTGTCAACCGCGGGTCAGTCGGGCTCGGGCTGGTTCACATAGATGAGGACGCCCAGAATCGCGACATAGAACTTGAACGCCGCATCCTGCCCGTTCCAGCTGCTCGACTGCCACATGGCGAACCATTCCCCGCCCACGACCATGAAGCCGAAGAACCACACCATGAACCCCATCGTCGCTCCGGCGATCACCCAGGTCTTGGAGCGGTCGAACGATTCGGGGCCCAGGTCCCGCGCGGCAAACATGGCCAGCGCCCCCATGAGCAACATGAGGCAGGTCAGCGCCTCGCCCAGGATGATGATCCAGTAGGCCACATGCCACATCCCCTGCGACGTGATCGCCCGATACATGAGGCTGTTGCCCTCGAATGTGGTGTCCATGCTCAGCACATGGCGCACGAAGGCAAAGTTGGAGCCGTAATCGGTGATGTTGTTGAACGCGACGAGAAAGGCAAATGCGGCCAGCGCCAGCACCATCAGGATCTTGGAATACCGTCGGGTCATCTTCATTTCCTCCGCCTCGGGCCGGATCATTTCACCACGCACGGCGGCTGCTGTCTACGGGGCGCGGATACGAACGGGCGCACGATGAGGCATCAGGGCCCTGTCCGCCCGCGCGACATGGGGCACGCCCCCGGGGCCACCCCTTGCCAAGCCCCTGCCCCGCATCGTTCCCTCTCTGCACAGGACCGGAGACCCGCCATGCCGATGCTCTTCTTCACCATCGCCACGCTTGCCCCGGTGGCACTGATCGCCGCCGGCGCGCTGGCAGGCGCGCCCTGGGTATGGCTCGCGCTCTTGTGGATGACAGTGCTCACGGCAACGCTCGACGCGCTGGTGCGCCGCGTCCTGCCCACCGCAAGCGGTGAGGAATTTCCCGCCGCCAATGCCCTCTCCATCGCCATCGCCCTGTCGCAGCTCGCGCTCATGGTCCTCGCCCTGGGCGCACTCTCCAGCAGCATGCTCGGCGCCCGGGAAAAGCTCGCGCTGTTCCTCGCCGCCGGGCTCTTCTTCGGGCAGGTCGGCAATGCCAATGCGCATGAACTCATCCACCGCAGCCGGCGCAGCCTGCGCGCGCTCGGGATCGCGGCCTATGTGTCGGTGCTGTTTGGCCACCACGCCTCGGCGCATGTGCTGGTGCATCATGTCCGCGCCGCCACCCCCGCCGACCCCAATTCAGCCCGCGCGGGCGAGGGTTTCTGGCGCTTTCTCTTCCGCGCCTGGGTCGGCTCCTTCCGCGAGGGCCTGCGCGAGGAAACCACCCGCCGCCGCCGCGCGGGCAAGCCGCGCCTCACCCATCCCTCTGTGATCTATCTTGGCGGCGCCCTCATCACTGTTGCCATCGCCGCAACAATCGCCGGTGTGCAGGGGGTCTTGTGGCTCCTCGCCCTCGCGGCCTATGCGCAGATGCAGATCCTCATGGCCGATTACGTCCAGCACTACGGCCTGACCCGCGCCCTTCGCGATAACGGCCGCCCCGAACCCGTCGCTATGCGCCATTCCTGGAACTCGGCCCACCCGGCCTCGTCGGCGCTGATGTTGAACGCGCCGCGCCATTCGGACCATCACGCCCATCCGATGCGGCCCTATCCGTCGCTCACCCTGCCGCCCGAGGCCCCGCTCCTGCCCTATTCCCTGCCGGTGATGGCGGTGATCGCCACCATCCCCCCGCTCTGGCGCCAGGTCATGAATCCGCATCTCCGCCGCTGGCAATCAGGCCGCTAGAGTATCCGCCCTGATCAAGACGGATACTGCTACAGCAGGCTGCCCTGTTCGGGCGGCACCTCTTCACGGCGCGGCCTGCGAGGGGCGGCGCCCGATTGCACCGTCACGCGGCCATCGGCAAATTCGATCTCCATGACCGGCGCCACGCCCGCGACGCCGGTCACCACCCTTCCGCCCGCGCGCACCACCGCATAGCCGCGCGCCATTGTCCCGGTATAGGAAAGCGTCTGCAGCAGCCGCGACAGCGAATCGATTCGCGCGCGCCGCTCCGCCACCTGCCGCGCCAGTGCCGGACCCAGCCGCCCGGCGAGGCCCGCAAGCGTCCGCCGCTCGGCCCGCAGCCGCTGGCGCAGCGCCGAAGGGCGCAGCACCTGTCTCGCCAGCCGCAGATGCCGCGCCTGTTGTCCTGCATGCAGCGCCCCCGCAAGCCGCCCCGCCACCTGGTCGAGCCGTTGCGCCGCCCCCTCGACCAGCCGCTCCGGGCGCGGCAGCGCGCGCGCAAGGTCGGCCACCCGCTGCCTGCGCCGCCCGACCCCCTGCACCATCCCCGAGGTCATCCGCCCCGACAGCTGCGCCACCTGCGCCAGCAGCTCGCCCCGGACGGGCACCGCCAGTTCGGCAGCCGCCGTGGGTGTGGGCGCGCGCAGGTCGGCGGCATGGTCGATCAGCGTCGTATCGGTCTCGTGCCCCACGGCCGAGATCAGCGGGATCCGCGACGCCGCCGCGGCGCGCACCACGATTTCCTCGTTGAATCCCCAGAGATCCTCGATCGAGCCGCCGCCCCGCGCCACGATCAGCACATCGGGGCGCGGGATCGGCCCCCCCTCGGGCAGCGCGTTGAACCCGGCGATGGCGCGGGCCACCTCGGGCGCGCTGGCCTGCCCCTGCACCGCCACCGGCCAGACCAGCACCCTTCGCGGAAAACGGTCGCGCAGCCGGTGCAGGATATCGCGGATCACGGCCCCCGAAGGCGATGTGATGACGCCGATCACCTCGGGCAGATAGGGCACGGGCCGCTTGCGCGCGACATCGAACAGGCCCTCGGCCGCCAGCGCCTTGCGCCGCGCCTCGAGCATGGCCATGAGCGCGCCAACCCCCGCCGGAGCCATCTCATCGACGATCAGCTGATATTTCGACGCGCGCGGAAAGGTGGTGAGCCTGCCGGTGGCGACCACCTCGAGCCCCTCTTCCGGCGCAATCGCCAGCCGCCCGGCCTGTCCGCGCCAGACCACGGCATCCAGGCTCGCCCGCTCGTCCTTGAGATTGAAATAGACATGCCCCGAGGCCGGTTTCGACACCCGCCCGATCTCGCCCCGCACCCGGACGCGGCCGAATTCGCCCTCGATGACCCGCTTCACCGCCCCCGCGATTTCGGTGACGGTGAATTCGGGGCTGTTGCCACCCCCGGCCGGGGCGTCGTCGATCAGATCCATGCTCCGGCTCCCTGCGGCTCCCTGCCCGCCTCCTTGCCCGCGCGCCCCGGCGATCCTATGACGCGCGGGCGGCAGGCGCAAAGGGGCGGCAACGAGGCGGCGGCATGACCATCCTGACCAATCACGCATGGATTTCTCCTGCGCATGCGGGGTGCGATCCTCATTCCTCGCCCCCCGGACCCGCACCGATCCGGTGCCGGCACGCCACATGAACATCCTCATTCTTGGCAGCGGCGCCCGCGAACATGCGCTCGCCTGGGCGATTCGCCAGAACCCCAAATGCGACCGCCTCATCACCGCCCCCGGCAATGCCGGAATCGGCGAGATCGCCGAACGCGCCGCACTCGACATTCTCGATGGCGATGCGGTCGCGGCCATCGCCCGGGATCACGCCATCGACCTTGTGATAATCGGCCCCGAAGCCCCGCTCGCCGCCGGGGTCAGCGACATTTTGCGCGATATGGGAATTGCAGTTTTCGGACCTTCGCAGGCTGCAGCACGACTAGAAACCTCAAAATCTTTCACAAAAACGATCTGTGATGCGGCGGGCGTGCCTACGGCGGGCTGGGCACGGTTTGACAACGCCGCCGACGCGCGGTCCTACATCACCACCAAGGGCCTGCCGCTGGTCATCAAGGCGGATGGCCTGGCAGCGGGCAAGGGCGTGGTGATTCCCGAAACGCTGGATCAGGCGCTCGATGACGTGAAGGCGATGTTCGGCGGGGTCTTCGGCGTGGCCGGCTCGGAGGTGGTCATCGAGGAGTTCATGGAGGGAGAGGAAGCCTCGCTCTTCGTCCTGTGCGACGGCACCACCGCCCTGCCCATCGGCAGCGCCCAGGACCACAAGCGCGCCTTCGACGGTGACCGCGGCCCCAATACCGGCGGCATGGGTGCCTATTCCCCGGCCCCGGTCCTGACGCCGGAAATCGAATCGCAGGTGATGGCGCAGATCATCCATCCGACGCTGGCCGAACTCGCCCGGCGCGGCACGCCCTATCAGGGTGTCCTTTACGCGGGGCTGATGATCGACAAGGGCCGCGCGCGGCTGGTCGAATACAACGCCCGCTTCGGCGATCCCGAGGCACAGGTGCTCATGCTGCGGCTGGGCGCGCAGGCGCTCGACCTCATCGAGGCCACCGCAAGCGGGCGGCTGGGGGAGATGCGGGTGAACTGGGCCGATGACCACGCGCTCTGCGTGGTGATGGCGACACGCGGCTATCCCGGCCCGCATGAAAACGGCAGCGAGATCAGGGGGCTCGACCGCCTGCCCGGGGATTCCTCATCGGTGGTCTTCCATGCGGCCACCCGCCGCGACGGCGCGCGGATCACGGCGCAGGGCGGCCGCGTGCTCAGCATCTGCGCCCGCGCCCAATCTCTGCAAGGCGCGCATGATCGCGCCTATGCGCTGGCCAGGCAGATCGACTGGCCCGAAGGTTACTTCCGCCACGACATCGGCTGGCGCGCGCTGCGCTGAACAACCGGCCCCTCCGCTTCAGGCGGCGGCGCGGCTCACCAGTGCCGACTCGATATCCCGCTGGGCGCCCGTCTCGTCGTGGCCCGCCGCCGCCGCAACCTCGCGCGTCAGCCGCTCCAGCGCCGCCTCATAGAGCTGGCGCTCGGAATAGCTCTGCTCGCGCTGGTCATCGGCGCGGTGCAGGTCGCGCACGACCTCGGCAATGGCGATCAGGTCGCCCGAATTGATCTTCTGCTCGTATTCCTGCGCCCGGCGCGACCACATGGCCTTCTTCACCCGCGCCCGCCCGCCCAGAGTCTTCATCGCATGCGCGATCACATCGGGCGGCGACAGCGACCGCAGCCCCGATTCGACAGCCTTGTTGGTAGGCACCCGCAGCATCATCTTGTCCTTGTCGAACGAGATCACGAACAGTTCGAGGCTGTATCCAGCCACTTCCTGCTGCTCGATGGACACGATCCGCCCCACGCCATGCGCAGGATAGACGACAAAGTCGTCAGGGCGGAACTCAGGGCGCTTCGTCTTGGTCATTCGCTCACCTCATGAAGCCCGGATGCAGGCGCAGACGATAACGCCCGGTGCGGGACATTCCCGGCACCAGGTGAAAATTCGCCGCGATCAGCAGAGGGCAAGCAGCATGTCGCGCATTGTATAGCACAAAAACGACCCCCCTGAAAGGGGTCGGACAATGCTGCATTCGCGAAGGTGTCTCAGTCTCCCTCGCCGGGTGCTTCCGAGAACAGCGCCATCTTGCCCGGCTTGCCGTCCATTTCCTCATACCCCGGCATCGGTTCCCTGCGCGAGGTGAGCACGGGCCAGATTTCCGCATATTTGCGGTTGAATTCGACCCATTTGGCCATCTCGGGCTCGGTATCCGGGCGGATCGCGTCGGCGGGGCATTCAGGCTCACAGACGCCGCAGTCGATACATTCGTCGGGATGGATCACCAGCATGTTCTCACCCTCGTAGAAGCAGTCCACGGGGCAGACCTCGACGCAATCGGTGTATTTGCAGGCGATGCAGTTCTCGAGGACGACATAGGCCATGGCGAATTTCCTTCAACTCGGTGCCCGGCAGTTGGTGCCATCAATAACATGTAGCTCATATGCGACTTTTAGTCACGCATCTTCTCCGGGGCCGCCGGCGAGACCTCCTCGTATAGCGCCCGCGCCTCCGGCGCGGGGCCGCGCCGCTCGCCACAGGCAAGAATGCGCAGCACGCAAATGCCGCCCGCATGCGCGAAGGTCAAGACATCGCCCGGCCCCACCTGCCGCGCGGGCTTGGCCACCGGCGCCCCGTTCAGCCGCAACTCGCCCCGCGCCACCATCGCCGCCGCCAGGCTGCGCGAGCGCGCGAATCGCGCGTGCCACAGCCATTTATCAAGCCGGATCAATTCGTTGCGGGCGTTGGCGTCTAGCAAGGGCCGATCACTTCCGCTTCATCAGCTCTGCAAGCGCCGCAAAGGGGCTGTCGGGATCAACCCGGCGGTGGTCGCGGCGGCCCGGGTTCTTGTGCGCGGCTTCCTCGCGTGGGGGATGCGCCTCAAAGACCTTGGGCGCGTTGCGGTCCTCACGCGGCGCGCGACGAACGGGCTTGCCGCGCTTGGGCCGCGCGGCATCGCCCCCCGCGCCGCCTGCGGCTGGCGCCGCGTCATCCGCATGCTTGTTCCGCGCCTTGCCTCGCGGCGGGCGGGCGGCACCATCGCCGTCGTCGCGGCGCGGCCCGCGCCCCGGACGCCGCGCGCCGCGCGGCACCCAGGTAAACGTATAGAAGACCTCGGTCTCGACCCTGCCCGCCACCGCATCCGGCAGATCAGCCTCGACACCCCCGGATTCTGCCGGAGCCCCCGCCTCGGTGCCTGCGACTGCCTCTGCCGGTGCCCCCGCCTCGGTGCCTGCGACTGCCCCAGCCGGTGCTTCGGCCTCGGCCTGCACCTCGGAAGGCGCCCCGGCCCCGGCTTCGGCCTCTGCCGCAGCTGCGGCTTCGGTGGGCGTCCCGGCGTCAGCCGGTGCCTCGGCCTCAACCCGTGCCTCGCCCTCAACCCGTGTCCCGGCCTCGGCCACTGCCTTTGCTTCCGGCTGCGCCTCGGTCTCGGCTTCAGGCGTCGTGGCCTCGGCCGCGGCCCCCTCCCCCTTTGCAACCTTTGCCACCGCCTGCTTCGGGCGCTCGCCGCGTTCGGCGCGATAGCCCAGGCCCTGCAGCACCCCTGCGAACAACTCCAGCGACAGCCCGGTGATCGAGAGCATCTCCGGCACCGCCTCGAACCCCGCCTTCGAGTCGCGCGCGCGCAGCATGTCGGCCAGCCGCTCGAGCATGTCGATCCGCACCGCCCGCTCGCCCACCGCGCGATAGCCTGCCATGGCATGGAATCCCGGCGGCATGCCCTGCAGGGCGGGAATCGTCACATGTCCCGGCGGCGGCCCTGGCGGGATCTCGTCCATCCCCTCGTCCAGCCCCCAGAGCACCAGACGCAGCCGTGTCGGCGCGGGCTTCAGCAGCGCCGGCACGAACACCGTATATTGCCCGAAACGCACCCCCAGCTTGCGCAGGCTCGCCCGCGCCTCCTGGTCCAGCGCCTTGACCTCGGCCGCGATCTCGCCGCGGGGGATGATGCCCAGGCGCTCGACCAGCCGGAACGCCATGCCTCGCGCCAGTCCCGACAGGCCTTCCTCGCGCTCCAGCGCCAGCAATGGCTCCATCACATTCGCAACACGGCGGTCGATGAAATGCTGAAGACGCCGCTGCACCTTGGCCGCGACCTCCTCACCCGCTTCCTCGTCGACAAAGGCCACGGCCTGCGGGCGCAGGCTCGTCGGCCCCTTCTGCAGCCGTCCCACCGCCAGTTCGCCCCACATGAGGCCGCCTTGTTCGGTAAAGTCGATCTCGGTATCGGGCGCGTTGTAGAAACGGTCAGCGCGCAGATGGAAATGCGGCGCCAGCGCCTGGGTGGCCGCCGTGCGCAGCGTCCTTGCCTCGTCGGCGTTGTCACTTTCGTCCATGCGAAAGCGAAAACCCTCGATCCTGCCGACGAACTGGCCCTCGACGGTCACTTCTCCGGTGTCATTCACCTCGGCCACAAGGACCTCCTTCTGTCTGAGCCGCCGGGCGAGCACACTGGTGCGCCGGTCCACGAATGCCTGTGTCAACGCGCCGTGGAGCGCATCCGACAGCCGGTCTTCTACAGCGCGCGTCTCTTCACGCCAATGACTTTCGTCCTCGACCCAGCCATTGCGTTGCGCGACATAGGTCCAGGTGCGGATGAACGCGAGGCGCCGCGACAGCGTGTCGATATCTCCGTCGCAACGGTCCAGCCGGTGCACATGTTCCGCAAACCAGGCGCGCGGCAGATGGCCGCGCTCGTGCAGGTGGCCATAGATCACCGCCAGCAGCTGCGCGTGCTCTTCACGCGACAGCCCGCGAAAATCAGGGACCCGGCACACATCCCACAGCAGCCGCACCGCACGGGGGCCGGTGGCGCGGGCCGCGGTCTCGGAATCTCCCGCCAGCGCCCGCAGCGCCGCAAGGTCGTCGCTCTCGCGCACACGCCCCAGCCAGGGGTCGTCGGTGCGCTTCTCGAGCGCGCGGATCAGTCGCGGCAGGGAACCGAATTCCAGGTCGCTGTTGCGCCACATCAGCCGCGTGACCGGCCGGAACTGGTGGTTCTCGATCCGCGCCACGGTCTCGGCGTCGATCTCGGTCGCCTCGCCCGTCACGCCAAAGGTGCCATGCGCCTGATGTCGTCCGGCCCGGCCGGCGATCTGTGCCAGCTCGTCCGCCGCCAGCGCCCGCATCCGGTGGCCGTCAAACTTGCGCAGGGCGGAAAATGCGACATGGGTGATGTCCAGGTTCAGCCCCATGCCGATGGCATCGGTGGCCACCAGATAATCGACCTCGCCCGCCTGATAGAGCGCGACCTGCGCATTGCGCGTCCGCGGGCTCAATGCCCCCATGACCACCGCCGCGCCCCCGCGCGTGCGGCGGATGTATTCGGCGATGGCATATACATTCTCAACCGAAAACCCGACAATCGCGCTGCGCGCAGGCAAGCGGCTTATCTTTTTCGAACCTGTATAGGTCAGCGTGCTGAATCGCTCGCGTCCCTGGAACTGCGCGCCGGGCACCAGCGCGGCAATCGCGCCACGCATCGTGTCGGACCCCAGGAACAGCGTCTCGTGCACGCCGCGTGCATGCAGCAGCCGGTCGGTAAAGACATGGCCGCGCTCGGGGTCGGCACAAAGCTGGATCTCGTCCACAGCCAGGAAATCGACTGCCATGCCCTCGGGCATCGCCTCGGTGGTGCAGACCCAGTATTGCGCGCGGGCGGGGATGATACGCTCTTCCCCGGTCACCAGCGCGACGACCGAAGGCCCGCGCAGGCCCACGATCCGGTCATAGACCTCGCGCGCGAGCAGCCGCAACGGCAGGCCGATCATGCCCGAACGATACGCAATCATCCGTTCGATCGCGTAATGCGTCTTGCCGGTATTGGTGGGGCCGAGGACGACCGTCACCCGCGCGGGTGTCATGGCTTCTCCCAGGCTGCTGGGGCGTCAGAGCGGCGTGCCGTCAAGCGCGAGGTCAAGCCTCTGCACCGCCGCGCCTATATCGGCATCCATCGGCGCGATGGCAAGCGCGGCCCGCCACAGCGCCAGCGCGCCCTGCTTGTCACCCATCTCCTCGAGCATCACGGCCAGGCCCTGCATGGCGCGGAAATGGCGCGGCTCGAGGCTCAGCGCATGGCCCAGATCATCCAGCGCCGGGCCGATGGCGCCGGTCTGGTAATAGCCCACCGCCCGCAGGTTCCAGGCCTGCGCAATCCCCGGGGCATGGTCGATCAGCGCGGTCAGATGCTCGACCGCCGCCGCCGCATCCTGCGCGACCAGCGCATCCGCCCCGCGCTGCAGCAGCAAGTCCAGCGTGGGCGAACCGGTGCGCATCAGCTCTTCATTGATCGCTGATTCGACCTGTCGACTGGCCCGGACATCCCCGGCCTGCGACAGTTGCAGGAACAGCTCGTCCAATCGCGCCGAATCCGCCTGTGCGGTGCCCGCCAGCAGGGCCAGCAGACATGCCGCAACGACAGGTTTGAAGTGACGGCGCATTCTGCCCATATGGACAGGATAGGCCAATGCACCCGCCCCCGCAAAGGGCGACATGCATCACGAATGGGACAGCGAGGGCGGCATGAGCAAGATCATCGACAAGGCGGTAGCGATCCTGAACGAAAAGCTCGGGCCCGAAGGGTTCGACGGCAGCGCGAAACTCGTCTTCGAGGGCGAGGGCGCGCTGATCGTCGATGCGACCGGCGCCCGCGCGAGCGATGGCGATGCCGACGTGACCCTCACCGCCAGCTCCGACGTGTTCGAGGCGATGTTCGCGGGCGAACAGAACCCCACGACCGCCTTCATGTCGGGCAAGCTCGCCATCGACGGCAACATGGGGCAGGCATTGAAGCTCTCCGCCATCCTGTGATGACCTCGGGCGCCAGCATCCGGTCGACGCCGGCACGGGTCGGCCCCACCGCTTTCCCGGCCACATGCAAGCGGCCGGCCTGATGCCACCCGCCCCCTGGCACGGCCCTCCGGGGCCCGGAACCGGCTGGTGCCGCACCGGTGACGGCCTGCGCCTGCGCATTGCCCTGTGGCCGGGCGGCAGCCGCGGCACCGTGCTCCTGTTCCCGGGCCGCACCGAATATGTCGAGAAATACGCCGCCACCGCTGCCACCCTGACGGGTGCAGGCTATTGCGTGATCGCCCCCGACTGGCGCGGCCAGGGCCTGTCCGACCGCCTCGCGCAGCCTGCGACCATGGGCCATGTCCACCGTTTCGCCGATTATCAGCGCGATGTGGACGCGCTGCTCGCCACCGCCCGCGACGCGGACCTGCCCGCCCCCTGGCATCTCCTTGCGCATTCCATGGGTGGCACCATCGGCCTGCGCGCCCTCCACCGCCGGTTACCCGTCGCCAGCGCCGCCTTTTGCGCCCCGATGTGGGGCATCGCCCTTCCCCGAAACAGACTTGCCCAGGCCTGGATCCTCGCAACCGCTGCGCGTGTGCTCCACCTCGACGCCCGTTTCGCCCCCGGCGAAGGCCCCGACAGTTACGCCGCCACCGCCCCCTTTGAAGGCAACTCCCTCACCTCCGACCGTGACAGCTTCCTCGCGACCCGGGCGCTTCTGCGCGCGCAGCCGGACCTTGCGCTGGGCGGGGTCTCGCTGGGCTGGATCGGCGCCGCATTGTGGGAGGCCCGCGCCCTCGCCCGCCTGCCCGCCCCCGACCTGCCCGCCATCGCCTTCCTCGGCCAGGAGGAGACCGTCGTCGATCCGTCGGCAATTCGCCGCCGCATGGCCGACTGGCCCCGGGGCACGCTGGTCGACCTGCCCGGCGCGCGTCACGAATTGCTGATGGAATCGCCGCAGACACGCGAAACGGTCCTTGCCCAGACCATCGCGCTCTTTGCTAGGGCTGCAACCTGAGCGCCGCCGCCGCCGCGCCCATGCGCAGGAACCCGTGATCCGAGGCGACGACGAACATGCTCACCCCGAATTCGCGCCAGTCCTCGGCCCGGGCGATATCAGGCACCCAGGCGGCATAGGCGGTGTCGGTGCTGCGGCAGGCCGAGGCGATCTTGCCCAGCGCCTCTCGCACCTCGGGCGACCCCAGTTCTCGCTTGCCCATGCCCACGCTCAGATCGGCCGGCCCGGCAAACAGCGCGTCGATTCCCGACACGGCCGCGATCTCGCCCACATTTGCAATCGCCACCGGGTCCTCGACCTGGGCAATGACCACGGTCTCGGCGTCACGGTCCAGCACCTCGGACATGCATCGGGTCGCGAATCCCGCCCAGCGCGTCGAAGTGGCAAATCCGCGCCCGCCCGCCCCGAAATGTGCCGAGGCCACCACCTCGCGCGCCATGTCGGCGTTCAGCACATGCGGCACCACCACCCCCACTGCACCCGAATCGAGCGCATGCAGGATCGTCGCCCCCCCTGGGCCCCCGACCCGCACCAGAGCGGGCAGGTCCAGCGCCCGCGCCATCGCCAGGCAGGAATCGAGCCTGCCTCGGTCGAATGCGCCATGTTCGGCATCAATGCAGATGAAATCGAGCCCCGACTGCGCCAGCACCTCGATGACGCTGATCTCGGGGATCTTCACGAAGGTTCCCACGATCCTGTCACCGCGCGCAACCCGCGACCTGAAACCGGCCGTCCGCATCAGCGTCTCCCTCATGGCGCGTCTCGCGCCACCATATTCCCGAATCCGAGCACTTCGCGTCCGCCTGCGCAAGCCCGCCGTGGTCGGTGAATAACAGGACTGCACGGCACGCATGGCTCGTCGACCCCGCTTCCGCCCCTTTTCCCGCTGCAGCCCGCCCACTATGTTCGGACCGACAACGAAAGGACGACAAATGCAGCAGCGCCATCTCGCCCCCGACGGCTCCGACGCCACCGGAGGCCCCGGCGGCCCCGGAGGCAATTCGCTCGGGCAGCTTCCGGTCTGGGACCTCACTGATCTCTACCCCGCGCCGGACGCGCCACAGATCACTGCCGACATGGACTGGCTCGACGGCGAATGCGCCGCCTTCGCGCGCGACTACGAGGGGAAAATCGCCTCGCTCGACGCCCCGGCGATGCTGGAGATGGTGCAGCGCTACGAACGTATCGACCAGGTCGCGGGACGGCTGATGTCCTATGTCGGCCTGCGCTACTATCAGGACACGACCGACACCAGCCGCACCAAGGCGCTGTCCGACACGCAGGACCGCATCACCCGCGCCACGACGCCGCTGGTGTTCTGGAGCCTCGAGTTCAACCGCCTCGACGACGATCACCTCGCGCAGCGCCTGGCACAAAGCGACGACCTCGCCCGCTATGCTCCGGTGTTCGAGCGCATGCGCGCCATGAAGCCGCACCAGCTCTCGGACGAACTCGAGCGCTTCCTGCACGACCAGTCCACCGTCGGCGCCAGTGCCTGGAACAAGCTGTTCGACGAAACGCTCGCGGGCATGACCTTCGAGGTCGAGGGCGAGAGCCGCAATCTCGAGGGCACGCTGAACCTGCTCACCGACCAGCGCCGCGACCTGCGCGAGGCGGCCGCCCATGCGCTGATCGACGGATTTCGCGGCAATATCAAGCTTTTCGCCCGCGTCCACAACACGCTGGCAAAAGAGAAGGAAATCGAGGACCGCTGGCGCAGGATGCCCACGCCGCAGCATGCACGCCATCTGTCGAACCATGTCGAACCCGAAGTGGTGCAGGCTTTGCGCGATGCCGTCGTTGCCGCCTGGCCCCGGCTGTCGCATCGCTATTACCGGCTCAAGGCCCGCTGGCTCGGGCTCGAGAAGCTGCAGATCTGGGACCGCAACGCGCCGTTGCCGATCAGCGACGACCGCATCGTGAACTGGGACGAGGCCCGCGCCACCGTGACGGCCGCCTATGAGGCCTTCGATCCGCGCATGGTCCCGCTGCTCCGGCCCTTCTTCGAAAAGGGGTGGATCGACGCCGCCGTGACCCCGGGCAAGGCCCCGGGCGCCTTTGCCCATCCGACCGTCACCGACGCGCATCCCTATGTGATGCTCAACTATCTGGGCAAGCCGCGCGACGTGATGACGCTCGCCCATGAACTGGGCCACGGCGTCCACCAGACCCTGGCCGCGGCTCAGGGCGAGCTGCTGTCATCCACGCCACTGACCCTGGCCGAAACGGCCAGCGTGTTTGGCGAGATGCTGACCTTCCGCCGCCTGCTTTCGGGCGCGAAGGACGACACGGCGCGCAAGGTGCTGCTCGCGGGCAAGGTCGAGGACATGATCAATACGGTCGTCCGCCAGATTGCCTTTTACGACTTTGAATGCCGCCTGCATGCCGCCCGCGCCGAGGGTGAGCTCACGCCCGAAGACATCGGCGCGATCTGGATGGCGGTGCAGCACGAATCCCTGGGCGATGCCTTTGAATATGTCGATGGATACGACACCTTCTGGGCCTATGTGCCGCATTTCGTGCATTCGCCCTTCTATGTCTACGCCTATGCCTTCGGCGACGGGCTCGTGAACGCGCTTTATGCCGCCTATGAAGCGGGCCTCCCGGAGTTCGAGAACAAGTATTTCGCCATGCTCAAGGCGGGCGGCAGCCAGCACCACAAGGAGCTCCTGGCGCCTTTCGGGCTGGATGCAAGCGATCCCCGGTTCTGGGCAGGCGGCCTTGCAATGATCGAGGGCATGATCGACGAGCTGGAGGCGATGGAATAGGGCATGTCGCGCAAGAGTGGGAACCGGTCTTGCGCGACATGCTCGAAATTTTCTTCGTCATTGCGAGGAGGCGCAGCCGACG
>JACDJA010001370.1_pt1 | contig 20609 bp, 15 predicted proteins | sample 7449241 | NCBI WGS metagenome assembly JACDJA01 (sample SAMN14253289, study PRJNA609438) | sludge metagenome | isolation source: initial anaerobic sludge | collected 2018-12-20 | reverse complement strand
ACAATCCCTTTGCAAGGGAACAACCTCCTCCCGATAAATATGTACAGGGGGTCCTTTTTTGAAAATCAATCAGAATGTCGTGCTAAACCAGTAAAATGGTTAAATTTGGTGTGTCTAGAATTTATTTAGGACAGGATTGATTTAAAATCAATCCTGTCCTAAACGTTTTTCGGAATATTTAAATTTAACGCTTTTACTGGTTTCCCGACCGTTTTTCCTCATTTTTTAAAATAAGACCCCCTGCACCACTTTTTCCTTTGGCGGCGGATGTTCGTCGAACGGTTTGTCAAGCCATTTTTGGAGGTCTACTTTCACAAAGAGATTCATTCTGATAAAGGCCACCAAATTGGACAAGTACCAATTGTATTTTGCCATTGCCTTGAGCGCTTTCAACACCAAGATGGTTATCAACGCTGTCCATATTTGTATCATCACCGCATTTTGGCTGGTGCCTATGAACGATTTTATGTGCAGGAGTTTTTGGTCCCTGAAAAATATTTCGATGTCCCAGCGTGCCCTGTAAAGTTCGCTTATCGTGTTTGCTGTCCAAGACATTTGGTTGGTAACAAGCTCTATTTTTTGCTGGTTCTTATCGTCCCACACTACGACCCTTCTCAGTTTGGTATCTAAAAAGTTTCCTTTTGGACTACATTACAGAATTGTTGATGGACGTTTTGTCGAAAGCATAACAATTATCAACACCAGCCGCAATCCTGAAATCTGGAAAAAACCAAATGGATAGATCGCTATTCAATCACGTGCTGTGAATAATTCCGCCACTTTTCCAAACAGGCTTCCATATCTTCGGGAAGGGGGCTTTCAAAGCGCATAAACGTTCCCGTTGTGGGATGCACAAAACCCAAGGTGCGGGCGTGCAAGGCCTGGCGGGGAAGCACTTTAAAACAGTTCTCTACAAACTGTTTGTATTTGGTAAAGGTGGTTCCCTTCAATATTTTTTCGCCACCGTAACGTTCATCGTTAAATAGCGTGTACCCAATGTGTTTCATATGTACCCTGATTTGGTGGGTACGGCCGGTTTCCAATCTGCACGAAACCAAGGTAACATATCCCAACCGTTCCAAAACCTTGTAGTGGGTAACGGCAGGTTTTCCCTTCTCCCCTTCGTCGTTTTCATAAACGGTGTTTTGCAAGCGATTTTTTGGGTGACGGCCAATGTTGCCTTCAACGGTGCCCTCTTCGGCTTCAACATTTCCCCAAACAAGGGCTACATACTCGCGTTCCGTGCTTTTGTCAAAAAACTGCTTTGCCAGGTGCGTCATCCCCTCTTCGGTCTTGGCGATAACCAACAGGCCGCTAGTGTCCTTGTCTATCCTGTGTACCAGCCCTGGGCGATTGCTGGAATTATTCGGAAGGTTTTCGAAGTGAAAGGTCAGCGCATTGATAAGGGTACCACTATAATTGCCATGACCGGGATGTACCACCATGCCCGCCGGTTTATTTACCACTATTACAGCATCATCCTCATAGACAATATCTAGCGGAATATCCTCTGGAACAAGCAAAAACTCATAGGGTGGATGTTCAAAAAGAACCGTAACCACATCGCCACCCTTTACTTTGTAATTTGATTTTACCGCACTTCCGTTTACATGGATATTGCCGGCGGCAGCAGCCTTTTGGATTTTGTTCCGGGTGGCTTTCTCTATGAGGTTCATCAGGTATTTGTCCACCCGAAGTGGATTTTGACCTTTGTCTGCCTTAAATCGATAGTGTTCATATAAATCGTCGCTCCCACCGGTATCGTCTATTTCCTCCTCCTTAAAATTCACCATCTTCCTGCTCTTGGTTTATATCTGTATTAATTCCGTCTTCTTCCTCTTCCGTTTGGATCCTGTTCAATGACTGGTCTCCCACGATCAAATCTATGACCGAAGTTTTTTGCAGGGGCGTGCCCGGTTCCAGTTTCTCTCCCTTATATCGCATCTCCAAAACATTGTCGCTTATATGCGGACGGTAACTTACTTTCCCAATCTTAAAGCCCATTGCCAAAAGTGTAGGTTCGGCCTGTCGGCGTGTACGCCCCAGAATATCGGGCACCTCCACCTTTCTATATCCCGAAGGGTTTAGGGTGAGGTACAGTTTGCGGTCCTCCTTGACAAATTTGCCCGGTTTTGGAATTTGGTCTATTACCGAATATTTGGGAAAATCGGGATTATAATTGGCCGAATCCAAGATTTCATAGCGCAAATCCATTTCATCCAATTTTTCCTCCACTTTGTCCAATGACATTTTGGCCAGGTTGGGAACAGGTATTTTTTCATTGTGGTTTGTGGTAAACCGCAGCCACCAAAGGACCAAGAAACCCAAAACAATCAAGGCCAGAATAGCCAGCAACAAATGCTTCAGAAATGTTTTGGTGAAAAGAAATTGGAAAAACGTCATATATCTGTAAGTTAGCACCGAATACAAAAAGTCCAAAGGTAGTATGTTTTCATGAAATCGGAATCAAAATTGTCTCAAAGGAAGGCCTTCCATTAAAGAGAAAGGTTTGGAACAAGGATAAAAGACCACGTGCACCATACAACCCCAACTTTTTAATACTTTTGCAAAACGCAGATTTTAATTGTTTGGTATGGAAAAGAAAAATATTGCCGTAGCCATGGGCGGATATTCCAGCGAATTTGAAATTTCGCTCAACAGCGGCCAAGTGGTTTGCGAAGCTTTGGACAAGACCAGGTACAACGTCTTTCCCATCCACATATTTAGGGAAGGTTGGTTTTATCAGGCCGCAGATGGCTCTAAATATCCGGTGAACAAAGCAAATTTCAGCTTTGACAACGGTATTTCCACCATAGTACCCCACGTCGTTTTCAACACCATTCACGGCACTCCGGGAGAAGATGGATATCTACAGGCTTATTTGGAACTTTTGGGCATCCCACAAACCAGTGCCAGTTATTACCAGGCCGCCCTTAGTTTCAATAAGCGCGATTGTCTTTCGGTATTGCATGGATTTGGGGTTCTTTCGGCAAATTCTTATTTTGTCAATAAGGGAAATGAAATCGATCCGGAAGAAATTGTAAAGAAAACCGGTCTTCCTTGTTTTGTGAAACCCAACAGATCGGGTTCCAGCTTTGGCATTTCCAAGGTAAGCGAAATGAACGGAATAGTACCCGCCATCGAAAAGGCCTTTTCCGAAGATTCCGAAATATTAATCGAAACCGCATTAAAAGGGACCGAGGTTTCGGTGGGAGTGTACAACCGCGGCGATGAAGTTATTGCCCTTCCCGTTACCGAAATTGTTTCGGAAAACGAATTTTTCGATTACGAGGCAAAGTATCTGGGAAAATCGCAGGAAATAACCCCGGCAAGGATATCGGAAGAAGAAACCGAGCTGGTACAGCAGGAGGCCGTTAAAATCTTTAGGCTCCTCAAGATGAAAGGAATAACCCGAAGCGAATTTATACTGCAGAAAGGAAAGCCTTATTTTATAGAAATCAACACCAATCCCGGTCTTTCCACGGAGAGCATTGTACCCAAACAAGTGCGCCAAGCGGGAATGACCTTGACGGAATTTTTTGATATTTTGATACAGAACGTGCTTTAATTGTTTAAGGTTACAAGTTGCAGGTTGAAATTAAACCTGAAACCCAAAACCTGAAACCTGAAACCAAGGGAATGAAATACTACCTCATAGCCGGAGAAGCTTCTGGAGATTTGCACGGCGCAAACTTGATGAAGGCGCTGAAACTGCAGGATCCTCAAGCGGAATTTCGCTTTTGGGGCGGAGACCTAATGAAGGCTGTGGGCGGAACGGAGGTAAAACACTACCGCGACCTCGCCTTTATGGGATTCCTGGAAGTGGCGATGAACCTGGGAACCATTTTAAAAAACATCAAGTTCTGCAAGCAAGACATAGAAGCCTTTGCCCCGGACGCCCTGATATTCATTGACTATCCGGGCTTTAACCTGCGAATTGCCCTGTGGGCACACCAAAAAAAATACAATACCCATTATTATATCTCGCCCCAAATCTGGGCATGGAAGGAAGGAAGAATAAAAGAAATAAAGCGCGATGTGGACCACATGTATGTTATCCTTCCCTTTGAAAAAGATTTTTACGAAAAGAAACACGGCTTTAAAGTACATTTTGTAGGCCATCCGCTTATCGACGCAATCCACAACAGACCCCTGGTAGATCCCCAAACTTTTAAAGGTAAAAACAAACTGGACAAACGCCCCATCATCGCCTTGCTGCCCGGAAGCAGAAAGCAGGAAATAAAAAAAATGCTGCAGATAATGATTTCCGTGGCCACCGACTTTCAACAATACCAGTTTGTCATCGCAGGGGCTCCGGGACAGGAAAAATCGTTTTACCAGGCATTTTTAAAAAATAAGAATGTGCACCTGGTAGTAAACAAAACATACGATCTGCTGAGCGTAGCCGATGCCGCCCTGGTTACTTCGGGCACCGCCACCCTGGAAACCGCGCTCTTTAAAGTGCCGCAAGTGGTGTGCTATAAAGGAGGCCGCTTAAGCTATGAAATTGCCAAACGGGTAATAAAACTTAAATACATATCGCTGGTGAACCTAATTTTGGACAAACCAGCCGTAACAGAACTCATCCAGAGCAATTTCAACAAAAGAAATTTAAAGATAGAACTACAGAAAATCCTCGATCCCGCCAAACGCACGGAAATGTTTATGGACTATTTTGAATTGGAAAGCCTGTTGGGCGGCAGGGGAGCCAGTGCCAAAACTGCATCGCTCATCTATGAAAATACAATAAGAGACAGATAAAGAAGCTCAGCGGGAACAACGGCCCAACATTCCCATTTTCCCCGATAAAAATTGGCCGATCGAAAAGACTTCACACTTCACAATTACTGTTTTCCAACCCTCCAGGAGAGCTTAAATTGCCTTGGAATATGGACAATTAACAAAATTTTCATACTTTTAAGCGTTGTTTACCTAAAATTGAGCCGTGAAAAAGATATTGCTGTTATCGATACTTTCCGTTTCCCTTATTTCCTGCGGAACAAATCACACTGCTACCGTTGCCGCAAAACACAGAAATCCTCATTCCAAATCGTCTTCTAAGATGATAAGGAATACCGCTCCTGCTACCCCTTCTGCGGAAGAACCCCATTTAGGAAATTTGGAAGACCTGCCGGAAATAGACCACACTTGGAAGGTGAAACAGGAAATTATTGACTATGCCAAGACCTTTGAAGGTACCCGATATAAATTTGGAGGAACCACAGGAGCAGGCATGGATTGTTCCGGTCTGGTATGCACCGCTTTTGAAAAAGAAAATATTAGACTCCCGCGCATTTCACGCGATATTGCAACTAAAGGGATACCCGTTTCCCTTAAGGATATTGAACCCGGAGACTTGGTTTTCTTTAAGACCAGTAGCCGAAATATCATCAGTCATGTGGGTTTGGTGGTGGAGGCCAAACAGGGCGATATCCGCTTTATCCATTCCACTACCCGAGCAGGGGTAATCATCTCCTCTCTGGAAGAGACCTATTGGAAAAAAGCCTTTGTAGAGGTAAGGCGAATTATTTAAAATTCCACGAGACACCGTTGTATGTTTTTCCAAAAAGATTTATCTTAGAAGAGCGTATTTGCATCTGCAGTCGGCTTATTACTAGAGGCGTTGGAACGGTTTCTATGCCTTCCCTCCCACTTAAGAAAATAGCTGTATAGACTCTTGAAATGCTTCCCAATTAATTTTAAGTAGCTAACTTAAATGATGGGATATGTCGTTTTCAAGATTTGCCATGGTGTGGTTTTCCATTATCTTGATGCTGGGCATACTCACCGCCCACCGCTACCCTTTGTCTTTTCCGGTGTGGAAACTTATCATTCCTCTTTTTTTGTTAAGCGTAATCTTATGGTATAGGGCCAGAAATCTTTTATTGCAAGATATCTCTTTCGGATTGGTGGCTTGTCTGTGTTTTTATCTCTTGGGAATTCTGGTTTATCAGGCCCAGGAACCACGGTTCCAGCCTAGGCACTATTCCCATAAACCCACGGAAGGCATGGAATTGATTTCGGTGAAGATTCTCAAGGAATTTAAACCAGATAAGTACAATTCCAAATGGTTGGCAGCGGTTACCGCCATGGACGGAAAAAATAGAAATGGCAAAATTTTGCTTTCCATTTCCTTAGAGTCTCTTAAAATTCCGCTTCGGCCGGACGAAGAGCTGATAATTGCAGGAAGCATTTCACCTATCCCACCTCCTTTAAATCCAGGCATTTTTGATTATGCTGCCTACATGAAAAGTTTAGGTGTCCATGGCCAAATGAGAATTTCCGAAAAAGACATTCTTTTAAGGCAAAAGGGATCCCCAACAATTTTCGGAAAAGCGCAAAAGTTACGCCAAAAAATGATTGAAAAACTCAGGGAACAAAATCTCACTCCCGACGAGCGATCCATAATCCAAGCATTGATTTTGGGCGAGAAAAAGGATATTGACAAGCAGGTTTATCAAGAATATGCCGCTGCTGGAGCCGTGCATATTTTGGCAGTATCTGGCCTGCACGTTGGTTTTCTATACCTTTTCTTCGCATTTCTCCTAAAGCCTATAAACAGAATAAAATACGGAAAAGCGATTCAGGCATTGATCTTGCTTCTTCTCTTGTGGGGGTTTGCTCTTCTTTCCGGGCTTTCGCCTTCGGTAACCCGTGCCGTGACCATGTTTTCCTTTTTCGCCTTGGCTGGAATGGTGGGTAGACGCACAAATTCTTTCCATACACTTTTTCTGTCGTTATTCGCTCTTTTGGTCATCAATCCCCTGCTGTTGTTTCAGGTGGGTTTCCAGCTAAGTTACTTGGCTGTGTTTTTCATTATTTGGTTACAGCCCATACTTTACAAAATAGGTTATTCCCGATTTTGGCTTCCTCGGAAAATATGGGCCATAGTCTCGGTTACCATTTGTGCCCAACTCGGTGTCCTTCCCTTAAGCCTCTATTATTTCCATCAATTTCCCGGCCTGTTTTTGATAACCAATATAGTGGTCTTGCCATGTTTGGCCATAATTATGGTGGGAGGGATTTTGATTCTCCTTCTGGCTATGGTCAATCTATTGCCATCCTGGCTGGCCCAGGGGTACAATTCGGTAATAGAATATCTTAACAGCTTTATCCATTGGGTGGCCCAACAGGACCGGTTTTTGTTCAGGGAAATACCGTTTTCAGCCTTAAAGGTGGTGGTAAGCTATCTTTTTATCCTTTTTCTGATAGGATTTATGAGAAGTCCGAACTTTAAGAAAACGATGTTGGTCCTTTCTGCAGTTGTAGTGGTCATTTCGGTTTTTATTTTTGAAAAAGCTCAAAACTCCAGGCCCGAATTTTGGATACTGCACCGCAATCGCGAAACACTTCTCGCGCGGAAACATCGACAACAACTCACCCTCTATTCCGCCCAATATCCGAAGGAAAAAGCATCTGCGTATTTGGTGAATTCCTTTATGATGGAAAAATCTATCGAAACCTATTCCGAAGCAAAACTTCCGCGGGTATTTGCATATAACGACAAAGTCATTCTGGTTTTGGACAGCATGGGAATTTTTCCGAAGAGAGAAACTGCAGGAGAAACTAGCATAGAGCTGCTATTGCTCACCCAGAGCCCCAGGGTGAATCTCAGCCGGCTTATCGACAGCATTTCACCGCGAATGGTCATTGCAGACGGCAGCAACTATCCTTCTTTTGTTACTCGTTGGGAAAAAACCTGCAAAAGAAAAAAGCTCCCTTTCCACGCCACGGGCAGAAAAGGAGCTTATAATATTGAGTGAGCTATTGCAAAAAGATTCTAAAATGTGTGTTTAAAGTTTTTTTGGTACTCTTCCCACGCTTCTGCCGTAGTGATCTTAAGGTAATCATCGCTGTGGATCATTTTCAGAAATATTTCCAGTTGCTGGGGAGTTCTATAACCGGGGACGGCCTGGATCAAATCACCGTTTTCCCGAAAAAACACCACGCTGGGATAGGCATTGACCTTTAAGGCATGGGCAAATAGATGTTGTGAATTTCTTCCTTTGCGTTCGGGTTGATAATTGGGATTGGTATAGGTAAAATCTTTATAATTTACCGTTTCCGTACCTTCGGCATTAAATTTTACGGCGTAGTAATTCTTGTTGAGATATTCAATAACCGACTTATCGCTAAACGTATTTTTGTCCAATAACTTGCATGGACCGCACCAGGTGGTATAGACATCCATGAAAATCTTTTTTGGTTCTTTCTTTTGCGCCTCCAAGGCCTCGTTCATGGTCATCCATTTTATGCCTTGGGCTTGGGAAGCGCCCATGGCAAGCAAAAACACGAACAGCAGATATTTTTTCATCGTATTGTATTTAATTTTTCAAAAGTAACAAAACAAAAAACGTTCCACAAAAAGGAACGTTTTTTTTGATGGGATTGAAAACCTAGCGTATTCCGTGCATCAATCGTTTCAACACGGGGTTTAGGAGCATGGAAATAATTCCCACGGCTATGGGTATAAGGGTAAAAATAAGGAAGAACGTTCCGAGGGAATATTTTTCCGAAATGGTGTCGATCATACCGCCCATGGTATTGGCGGCCTTCTGCCCCACGGCAATGGCCAAATACCAAACGCCGAACATAAAACCTATCATCCGCGCAGGAACCAGCTTACTGAGATAAGACAGCCCTAATGGCGAGAGGCACAATTCGCCCATGGTATGAAACAAATAGGCTAGGATAAGAAATATCATGCTTACGGAAGCAGTCATGGCTCCCGAAGGAATATCCGAGGCCCCGTAGGAAAGGATAGCAAAACCCAGCCCCAAAAGTACCAGACCAATTCCGTATTTCATTGCTGCACTGGGATTGTATTTGCTTTCCCACCACTTGGAAAATATAGGGGCAAGTGTGATAATGAAGAACGAATTGAGGATTCCAAACCAAGTGGCATCCACTTCCAGATGCGGCTGACTGAATTTATCCACCAGTCGATAGATTACCAGCCCCCAAATGATTATAAAGGCTAGGGAAAGGGCAAAATTGGACCACGCAATCCTGTGATGGGTTTTCTTTACCAGCAGAAAAATCACCCACGTAATTATGATCAAGGGCACGGTGGTCAAAAGCGTATCGACGATCCTAAAAATATTGGCAGAGTTCCCCGTCAATGTCCTATCGGTATAGTCTTGGGCAAAAAGGGTCATCGAGCCCAATGATTGTTCAAAAAAGGCAAAGAAAAATACGGTGAACAGCGCAAAGATGGTCACCGCAATCAATCGGTCGCGAACGATGGGCAGGTAACGGGCAATACGGGTGACCAGCAACACCAAGAACATGGCCAAGGCAGCGAGAACAACGATATTGGTGCCGCTCATTCCGGCAAATTCAAAGGGAACCAGGGAATAGTCATAAATGGTATCCAGCGGATCATTGAATAGATACAGCAGCCCTCCTATCGAGGACAGTACAATTAGCACATAATCAAAAGTGGTAAAAGGGTTGAGTTTTATTTCCGCTTTCAGTTCTTGCTCCACCTCGGCAGGAGTCTCATCCCGATCTGCCGTAGGAATGATAACATCTTCTTTTTTTGCAGGCTTGTCGCCCACCTTTCCGAAGATTTTATGGGCCAGAATAAACTGAAGCATTCCCAAAAGCATAAAAATACCGGCAAGTCCAAATCCGTAATGCCATCCGTAGTTTTCCCCAAGGTATCCACACAGCATCATTCCGAAGAAAGCCCCGGCGTTTACTCCCATGTAAAAAATGGTATATGCGCCATCTTTTTTGGATTCCCGGGTTTTGTACATTTCAGAAATGATGGAGGTGATATTGGGTTTAAAGAAACCGGTTCCTATTACCAAAAAGGCAAGACCCAGATAGAAAGTAAGGGTAGTGTCCAATGCCATGGACGCGTGGCCCAAGGTCATGACAATACAACCGATGATCACGGCAATACGGTAGCCGGTAAATTTATCGGCAATCCATCCACCCACAATAGGAGTGAGGTAGAGCAGGGAGGCGTAGGTTCCTATTAAAGACAGGGCGTGCTCGCGGGGCCAATCCCATCCAGGATTGTCGCTCAAAAATGGAGCGGTCAAAAACAGGATCAGGAGGATCCTCATTCCGTAGAATGAAAACCGTTCCCACATTTCGGTAAAGAACAATATAAAAAGTCCGGCCGGATGCCCGAGGACGGTGTCTTTAAAAAGCTTTTCTATGTCGGTGTTCATCGATGGTCTATTTTAAAAAATTAATCAGGTTGGTTGATTTCAGGATTGGCGAGTTCAAATTTCTCCTGCTCCATTATTTCCCCTTCCTTATCCTCGGCACCGTGGGTAAGCTTCTCCAATTTCTTCCTTATCAACAAGACCAAGAAACCAAAGACGATACAGAAGACGGCAATTCCGGTAAATACGGTGTATTCACCAAGATCGGATGCCGATTCTCCCAAAAGGCCCGCAACTTTATTCCCAAAACCTGTCATTGCAAAATAAACCCCCATCATTAACGATGCGTATTTTAGAGGAGCCAATTTTGTAATATAGGAAAGTGCCACAGGAGAAAGACAGAGCTCCCCCACGGTGTGAAAGAGGTAGGCAAACACCAACCAATACATGGCAGAGGCGCCATTGGCGTTAAATTGGGCAGCCGCTGCGGTCATAAAGAAAAATCCGGTTCCCATGATCATTAAGCCAACGCACATCTTAAAGAGAGAGGTAGCAACTTTGCCTTTCAATTTTCGCTTGGCCCAATATCCCGCTACTGTGGTTCCCAAAAGGATAATAAACAACGCGTTTAGGGACTGGAACCAAGAAGCAGGAACCTGCCATCCCATCAACATTCTGTCAGTTTTTTCCGAAGCGTAAATATTCATCAACCCTCCTGCCTGCTCAAAGGCTCCCCAGAAAACAATAACGAGGATAAAGGAAATGAAAAGCACCACCATCCGGTCTTTTTCAATTTTGGAAAGAGGTCTCTTCATGGCCGCTTTCTCTTCGGGATCAATAGATTTGTTGGTGTTGTTTCCCACGTACTTCAAATGTTTCTGGCCCACCACATACTGGATTAGACCCAAAGCCATACCAATGGCGGCCAAGCCAAAGCCATAATGCCAGCCATAAGTTTCACCTACATAACCCACGATAATACTGGAAAGGAAAGCCCCCACATTGATCCCGATATAGAAGATGGTAAACCCTTTGTCTCTTCTTATGTCGCCAGGCTTGTACAATCCCCCGACCATAGTGGAAATATTGGGCTTTAGCATACCTACCCCCGCCACAATGAGGCCGAGACCGGTATAGAAGGCCCACATATATTCAAAGGAAAGGATTCCGTGACCGGCGACCAGTAAGATACCGCCTACCAATACCGACTGTTTTTGACCCAGAAATTTATCTGCAATCCACCCGCCGGGAATGGATGCCACATATACAAACATGGTGTACCAGCCATAGACAGAAAGTGCCTCGGCATTGGACCAGCCCAGACCGGGATTTCCGCCATTGGCCTCGGCCACTAAATAAAGCACCAAGATGGCACGCATTCCGTAATAGGAAAAACGCTCCCACATTTCGGTAAAAAACAGGATATAAAGACCCACAGGGTGGCCAAACAATTCCTTTTGCTTCTGATATTGCAGTGTATCTGTCATTTTTCTTAGGTTGGTAAATTAACTATTAAAGATTTTTCTTGATAAAATCGGTCATTAATGTGTATAGATGCAAGCGGGTATTCCCGCCATAAATCCCATGATTTTTGTCTGGGTAGATGCGCCAGTCAAATTGTTTGTTCGCCTGCACAAGGGCCTCAATCAATCGCATGCTGTTTTGTACGTGCACGTTGTCATCGGCACTTCCGTGGATCAAAAGGAATTTTCCTTTTAAATTCTGCACGTGCGAGAGCGGAGAGTTTTCATCATACCCACTGGGGTTTTCCTGTGGGGTCTGCATATAGCGTTCGGTGTAAATGCTATCGTAAAATCTCCAACTTGTTACCGGGGCCACCGCTATGGCCATTTCAAAAACATCCGGAGCCTGAAATAAGCAGTTGGAGGCCATAAAGCCTCCATAGCTCCATCCCCAAATACCGATGCGATTTGCATCTATATAGTTCTCTTGGCCCAACTTTCGCGCTGCAGCCACCTGATCTTCCACTTCGTATTTCCCCAATTCGCGCTGGGTCATTTTCTTGAAATCGCGACCTTTAAACCCCGTACCCCTTCCATCTACACATACTACAATAATGTCTTGGGTATTGACCAGCATCTCGTGCCAAAAATCGTTGGTTCCCAGCCAGCTATTCGACACGTTTTGCGAACCGGGACCGGAATACTGGTACATAAAGAGCGGATATTCCTTGGCAGGATCAAAATCCAAAGGCTTTATCATGTACATGTTTAGGTCTTCCCCATTAATGTGGATAGTGGAAAATTCCTTAGGGGAAATTTTATAGGAAGACAACCGATCCTTAAGCGATTGGTTGTTTTTTATTTCGCGCAGCACCTTTCCTGTTCGGGCATCCTGTAAAGTGTAGATATAGGGAGTGGTGGCATTGGAAAAGGTATTTATAAAATAGCTGTAGTCGGCACTGAAGTCGGCATGGTTGGTGCCTGTTTTCTGTGTCAATCGCACCTTATTCTTTCCCGAGGGCAAAATGGAATACACATCGCGGTTGATACTGCCATTTTCGGTGCTTTGATAATACACGCGACCGGTATTTTCGTCAAATCCATAAAATGCGGTAACCTCCCAAGGTCCTTTGGTTACCTGATGCAGTTGTTTGCCATTGCGATCGTATTGGTAAATATGGTTCCAACCGTCTTTTTCGCTGGTCCAGAAGAAACTGTTATTGTTGAGAAAGGTAAGATTGTCCGTAACGTCAACATACGCATCATCCTTTTCTTGCAAAACCAATCGGGAAGTGTTGTTTGAGGCATCCACAAATACCAAGTCGATAACATTTTGGTGTCTGTTGGCAAGTTGAACGCTCAAAACATCATTGTTCTTGGTCCATTGCAAACGCGGAAGATAATAATGGTTATAGGCCGAAAGATCTACTTCGGAAGTCTTTCCCGAGGACAAATCGTATAATTGAAGGGACACGATGGAATTATTTTCTCCCGCCTTGGGATATTTGAAGGTTTGGGAGAAGGGATAAAGATCGGTGCCATACACGTCCATATCAAAATCGGGAACGTCTGTTTCGTCAAATTTTATATAAGCAAGTTTATCGCCATTCACGCTCCATTCAAACGCACGGACAAATGCAAATTCTTCCTCATATACCCAGTCGGTAATTCCGTTGATAATACTGTTCTTTTTGCCGTCATTGGTTATTTGCTTGGTATCTCCCGTCTCTAGGTTTTTTATAAATAAATTGTTTTCAAAACCAAAAGCTATTTTTTTCCCATCATTGCTAAAGGTGGGTTCCTGTATTTCGTGTGGGGAAACAAGCTGGATGGACTTGGTGCCGATATCGTAAACGTAAAAGGTTCCGCGGGAAGAGCGGCGATAGATTTGCTCCAACTGGGTAGCGAAGAGTATTTTCGATTCGTCTTTGTTGAATTCGTATGAAAGTATTCTATCGATTCCTTTTAACTGGGCAGTATTAAGAACGGTCCTTACCTTTTGCCCGCTTTTGTAATCATATACATCAACTGTACTGGATTGTTCGCTTCGGTTGTAGTTGAGCACGGCGTATTCTTTGCCGTTTTTCAAAGATCGCAACACATCGAGACCTTCGGTACGAAAAGTGCCGCTCCAGATTTCCTCCAGCGTTATATTTTTCTGTTGGGCAGAAACAATTGGGAATGCCGATAAGAAAAGAACTAGAAAGGAGAGGGGAAATAATTTTTTCAAAGTGTTAAAATTTTAAGACCCCAAGTTTACTAATAATTTGCGAAAAACGGGGCCGTTTTTATGTTAAATAAGCACCACGCAACCGGAGGGAAGAATATCCCGCGAAAGGAATTGGAGGTTTTAGGAAAAACCCAACTCCCCTATTGACTTATAATCAGTGAAGAATATTAAAAAGAATGTTTTAAGCCAAAAGATTTGCAGCAAAGCCTTTCTCGCGCGGGGGAAAAATTATTTTGCCCCCAGGGTACATTTTCATTTAACAGGAGGCTTCAGAAACAGCAGATTTATTCCTAAGTTTACTTTCCCTTTAGCGGAAGGACATAAAATTAAAATTTCATGGTGAACTTTCAGGAACAACATCCGGCCGATATCGCCGAAGCCTTGTCAGAATTGGATGGCAAGGAAAGAAATATTTCCTTTTTAATGCTTTCCGCAGAGAAAAAGATAGCCGTTTTTCGTTTCTTGGCTCCCGCGGTGCAAATAGAGCTCATCAAATCGTTGGGCAACAAGGACATTGCCACCGTGCTCAACAACCTTCCGCCCGACAATCGCACCAAACTCTTTGAAAATTTTCCCGATTCCCTGATAAAGAAAAGCATCAATCTCCTGGATACGGAAGAGCGGGAAATAGCCTTGAGCTTGATTGGTTATAAGAAAAACAGCATCGCCCGGCTAATGACCCCACATTACATACAGGCAAAAGCAGAAATGACCGTGGCCCAGGTCCTTGCCCACATCAAAAAGGTAGGTAAAAAGGCGGAAACCCTCAATTTTGTTTACATAGTAGATAATGAAAACAAGCTTATTGACGACCTTCGAATAGGGCAGTTACTTTTGTCTGAGCCGTCTTCCCTGATTTCCGAATTGATGGACTACCACGTATTGGCAATTAATACCACAACTTCTATTGAGGAAGCCGTGGATATTTTTGACAAATACGACCGTTCTGCGCTCCCCATAGTTACCGAAGCAGGTGTTTTGGTGGGGATCGTCACCTTTGATGACATACTGGACCGGCTGCAGGAGCAGACCACCGAAGACATCCACAGATTTGGGGGAACCGAGGGCCTGGAAATGTCGTACATACAATCGTCGCTTACCGATTTGGTAAAGAAACGCGCCAGTTGGCTGGTAATATTGTTCTTTGGCGAAATGCTCACCGCCTCTGCCATGGGATTTTTTGAGGGTGAAATAGAAAAGGCCGTGGTATTGGCCCTCTTTGTGCCCTTGATTATATCCAGTGGCGGAAACTCCGGATCGCAGGCCGCTTCGTTGATAATCCGCGCAATGGCCTTAAAGGAATTGAAACTGAAAGATTGGTGGTATGTTATGAAAAAGGAAGTGCTCTCCGGACTAATTCTGGGAACTATCCTGGGAGCCATCGGATTTGCCCGTATCTTTATTTGGCAATGGACCGGTATCTATAACTATGGCGAATTCTGGCTTTATGTGGCGCTGAGTGTTTCGGTTTCCTTGGTGTTCATCGTGCTGTGGGGAACCCTTTCGGGATCATTGATCCCCTTTGTGCTGAAAAAGATCAACCTCGATCCGGCCGCTGCCTCGGCTCCCTTTGTCGCCACCTTGGTGGACGTAACCGGAATTATAATCTATTTTTCCGTTGCCGCGTTCTTTTTGGCGGGAAGGCTTCTGTAATGATCCATCGCGAACCAACGGCATAGTGGTGCAGCGCAGCAGTCCCTCTTGTTTTGATATTTCGGCATAGGGAACTTCTTCTACGGTAAAGCCCTGCTTGCGCAACCATGTGTTGAGCCGGGTAAAATTTCTTTCAGAAATAACCACTTCGGGAGAGATAGAAAAAATGTTGCTGTTCATATCGTACATTTCCTGTTTGGTGATATGGAAACAATTGTCCATTCCGAAGAAATTGACCAGCCAGTTATACTCCTCTTCTATTAAAAATCCTTCCTTATGGATGATCGCTTTTCCCTTTCCCAAGGGTTGAAAGCAGCAGTCCAGGTGCAGCGCATTTTCCGTGGCAACCGTATTGCTCTTTCTCAGGTTAAAAGATTTCACCCTTTTATTGGGAAACAGTTTCTGCAGATGCTCTACCCCCTTTAGATTGGTGCGGGCGGTAATATAGCTGGAATAGTCGTCGCCGTAATAGGTGCCCACAAAGATATAATCGCCCCATGGCATTACGTCGCCGCCCTCAATATGGGCGTGTTCAGGAAACTCAATGACCTTGGAGGGGTCTATCTGCTCAATGACATGCGCAATGGCCTCTATTTCTTTTGAGCGGTCATCGAGGATATTGGCTATGATAAATTTATCTTCGATTACAAAAGCAATGTCTCGGGAAAAAATTTGATTGTAATTTTCAATGGAATGCGGACGAAAAACCTCCACTCCGTATTTCTTTAGCACTTGGGCCACCGCTGCCATTTCCTTAACCATGTCCTCGTCCTTGGGGTAGGTTCCTGCCTTTATATGTTCCGCGCTCTTGGGATCATAGGCATTTTCCAATTTAGGGACAGGACCGTTGCTGTCTGCCCTTCCCAAAATTACGGAGCGCAAACGCGAAATCTCATCATTTATATTCAACTTGATCATATGGCAAATATAAAAAAGCACCTCGATTGGGAGGTGCTTAAACCAATATTAAAATGGAGATTACGATCTTTTTTCCACGGGAACAAATTCCCTAAGGGTCTTCCCTACATAAATTTGTCGTGGGCGGCCAATAGGCTCTTTGTTCAGGCGCATTTCTCTCCATTGTGCAATCCATCCGGGCAGCCTGCCCAGAGCAAACATGGGCGTAAACATCTCAACAGGAATTCCCAAGGCGCGATAAATAATTCCGGAATAGAAGTCAACATTGGGATAGAGTTTTCTTTCCACGAAATAGGGATCTTCCAACGCTTCTTTTTCCAATGCTTTGGCAATATCCAGGACATCGTCTTCCACTCCAAGGTTTTCCAGTACACTGTCTGCCGCTTTTTTGATAATCTTGGCGCGCGGATCAAAGTTTTTGTACACGCGGTGGCCAAAGCCCATCAAGCGGAAGGGATCATTTTTATCCTTGGCCTTGGCCATGAATTTTTTAGTATCACCTCCATCGGCTTTAATGGCTTCCAGCATTTCTATCACCGCCTGGTTTGCACCTCCATGAAGAGGCCCCCAAAGAGCAGCGATTCCGGAAGAAATGGAGATGAAGAGCCCGGCATGCGATGAACCTACTATTCGCACGGTGGATGTAGAACAATTTTGTTCGTGGTCGGCATGCAATATGAGCAGCTTGTCCAAGGCGGCCAAAATTGTTTCGTTGGTGGTGTAATCCCCGCTGGGTTTTTTGAACATCATTTTAATGAAATTGTCCACATAACCCAAGGAATCACCCCCATAGTCAAGAGGAAGCCCCATACGTTTTCTGTAGGTCCATGCCGTCAAGACAGGAAATTTTCCGAGAATCTTTACAATGGCCTTGTACATGTCTTCCTCACTGTCAACATTTACAGAAGATGGATTGAATGCGACCAAGGCAGAGGTAAGGGATGACAATACACCCATTGGGTGGGCAGATTTTGGAAATCCGTCCAAAATTTTCTTTACATCCTCATCCACATGCGACTGGGCTTTGATGTCTGTATGGAACTTTTTAAGCTGTTGCTCCGTGGGCAATTCGCCAAAGATCAGCAAATAGCACACTTCCAGAAAATGGGCCTTTTCGGCCAACTCTTCAATGGGATAGCCCCGATACCTCAGGATGCCCTTTTCACCATCCAAAAATGTAATTGCACTTTCGCAAGCCCCGGTGTTCTTATACCCCGGATCCAAAGTTACCACACCTCCTGTAGAACTGCGAAGGTTTTTTATATCAATCCCCACTTCATTTTCGGTGCCTTCCACCAACGGAAATTCGTATTTTTTCCCATCAATATCGAGGGTCGCTATTTTTGCCATATATACTTTGTGTTTTTTATTATTACAGAATTGCTAAAATACAAAAATTCACCTGATTTTTTTTAACATTCCCGCACTATCTTAGGTTAAAATATCCTTAAAGAGCCCTTGAAAAGCAGGTAAAAATAGACTGTTCAGGGAAGGTATTCCGCCATCTGCACTCTTAAATTTTAAATGCCTTCATCTGAGGGAAATATCCCACTTCACCCAATTGTTCCTCAATGCGCAGCAGTTGGTTGTATTTGGCCATTCTATCGCTTCGGGAAGCAGAACCCGTCTTGATTTGTCCGCAATTCAGGGCCACGGCCAAATCGGCAATGGTGGTGTCCTCGGTTTCTCCGCTCCTATGGCTCATAACCGACGTATACCCTGCGTTGTGGGCCATGTTTACGGCCGCAATGGTTTCGGTTAAAGTACCTATTTGGTTTACTTTGATGAGAATGGAATTGGCTATCTTTTCTGAAATGCCGCGGTGAAGGCGCTCCACATTGGTCACAAACAGGTCATCTCCTACCAACTGTACGCGGTCCCCGATTTTTTCCGTTAGGTATTTCCAACCATCCCAATCGTCTTCATCCATTCCGTCTTCTATGGAAATAATAGGATATTTGGCACATAATTCGGCCAAATAATCGGCCTGCTCCTCAGAAGTCCTAACTTTCCCTTTTACTCCCTCGAATTTTGTATAGTCGTATTTTTTCTTCACATAAAATTCCGCAGCAGCGCAATCCAGGGCTATCATAACATCGTCGCCCAATTTGTAGCCTGCCTTTTTTGTCGCTGTTGCAATAGTGTCCAGAGCGTCTTCGGTTCCTTCCAAAGTAGGTGCAAAGCCGCCCTCATCGCCCACTGCCGTACTCAGGCCTCTATCGTGCAATACCTTTTTAAGATTGTGAAAAATCTCGGATCCCATTTGCATGGCATGGGTGAAATTCTTAGCCTTTACGGGCATGATCATAAATTCCTGAAAGGCTATGGGCGCATCACTGTGGGATCCGCCGTTGATGATGTTCATCATAGGCACGGGGAGCGTTTTGGCGCTTACACCGCCCACATATCGATACAGCGGCATTCCCAATTCGGCCGCGGCAGCCTTTGCACAGGCCAAGGAAACTCCAAGAATGGCATTGGCCCCCAGTTTTGATTTGTTTTTGGTGCCGTCTAAATCGATCATCGTTTTGTCGATAAGTTCTTGTTCAAATACAGAAATTCCCAAGAGGGTGCCTGCGATTTTGCCCGTAACATTTTCCACGGCCTGCAGCACTCCTTTGCCCATGTATTTTTTTCCGCCGTCGCGAAGTTCCACCGCTTCGTGCTCGCCAGTTGAGGCTCCTGAAGGAACTGCGGCCCGGCCTAAAAACCCGTTTTCCGTAATTACGTCCACTTCTATGGTTGGATTTCCACGGGAATCGAAGATTTGGCGCGCTTTGATGTCGATTATGATGCTCATCTAATTATTATTTATTTTTATTATTATTTATTGAAAGGACCCCAGAGGTTTTTTGAAACCTTTGGGTCTGAAAATTTATGCGGTTTGCAGTTTATGTTTTTCCACACTTTCAATAAACTGATCAAAAAGATAGGTGGAATCGTGTGGTCCGGGACTGGCCTCTGGATGGTATTGTACCGAAAAAGCAGGTTTGTTCTTAATGCGAATTCCCGCGGCGGTATGGTCATTTAGATGAACATGGGTTATCTCGATATTGGGATTGGCCTCTGCTTCTTCCCTATTGATGGCAAAACCGTGGTTTTGCGAAGTGATTTCGCCCTTTCCTGTTAGAAGGTTTTTTACCGGGTGGTTTATTCCCCGATGCCCGTTGTGCATTTTGTAGGTAGAAACGCCATTGGCCAAAGCGAGCAACTGATGCCCAAGACAGATCCCAAACAGGGGGATTTCTTTTTCCAAAATGGTTTTAACCAACTCAATCGCGCTGTTCAATGGTTGTGGATCGCCGGGGCCGTTTGATATAAAATAGCCGTCGGGTTCAAAGGCCTGCATTTGGTCAAAGCCAGTATTGTAGGGAAACACCTTGATATAGCAATCGCGTTCGGCCAGCCTGCGGAGAATGTTTTTCTTGATTCCCACATCTAAGGCGGCAATCTTATATTTTGCATTTTCTTCCCCATAGAAATACGGTTCCCTGGTAGATACTTGGGAAGCCAATTCCAGACCTTCCATGCTTGGCACTTCTGCCAATTGCTTTTTTAACGACTCAATATTGTCAATTTCCGTGGATATAACCGCGTTCATTGCTCCATTGTCGCGAATGTAATTTACCAGGGCCCGCGTATCGACGTCGCTGATGGCGAGCAGGTTGTTTTTGTCTGCAAATTCTTCCAAAGACCCATCTGCTCCGGGACGCGAATAGTGATAACTGAAGTTGCGCACCACCAATCCGGCAATCTTTACCCCTTCCGATTCGATTTCTTCCTTTTTTACGCCATAATTTCCCACATGGGCCGTGGTGGCCACCATGATCTGTCCGTGGTATGAGGGATCGGTGAATATTTCTTCATATCCTGTCATTCCCGTGTTGAAACATACTTCCCCAAAGGCCGAGCCTTCTTTACCACCAACTGCTTTTCCGTAGAAAATGGTTCCGTCTGCCAATAAAATAAGTGCTTTTTTTCGTGTTTGGTATTTCATTATATGAAGAGTTTCAAGTTGCAGGTTTCACGTTGCAGGTTCAAGTTAAATTGAACCTTTTTAAAAATTCTTTGCAAAAATAATATAAATCGAGTAGGAAGCAAAGGTAGGTGATCATTCCTAACTTTGCTGTCCTCTCACACCACCCAACGTACGTCTCTCGTATTAGGCGGTTTTCCCAATGGTTAACCGTAATTCGCCGTTAAGCTGTATAGTCCCGTTTCTTT
>JACDJA010001368.1_pt1 | contig 20613 bp, 24 predicted proteins | sample 7449241 | NCBI WGS metagenome assembly JACDJA01 (sample SAMN14253289, study PRJNA609438) | sludge metagenome | isolation source: initial anaerobic sludge | collected 2018-12-20 | reverse complement strand
GTTGAAAAACGGAATTCCCGTTGCCATAGTGGGTGAGCCCAACGTGGGCAAATCCACTCTTCTAAATGTGCTGTTAAATGAGGAACGGGCCATTGTGAGCGACATTGCCGGCACCACGCGCGATACCATTGAGGACGAAATTAGCATTGGCGGAATTGGTTTCCGATTTATAGATACGGCCGGCATCCGGGAGACCAGCGACATAGTAGAAGGCCTGGGGATCAAGAGAACCTTTGAGAAGATTGAGGCTGCACAGGTGGTTATCTACCTATTTGATGCCGAAAAGTTTCGGATTTCCCCTCAGGGCGGGAATGGTGGTTCCAAGTTTCAGGTTGAAATTGAAACAATCAAGAACAAATATCCACATAAAAACCTCATCATCGTCGCCAATAAAGTAGATGCCCTGTCCGCGGCCGAAGCAAAGCAACTGGATCAATTGCTGAAGACCATTGAAGGAGACAGCACCCATTTATTGCTTTCGGCAAAAACAGGACACGGAGTAGAAAAACTTCAAAAAAAACTATTGGATTTTGTCAACACCGGCGCTCTTCGCAACAATGAAACCATTGTCACCAACAGCCGGCATTACCACGCCATGATCAGGGCGCTCGAGGAAATCACCAAGGTGCAGGAAGGATTGGACAACAACCTAAGCGGCGACTTACTGGCCATTGATATCCGCCAGGCCTTGCACCATTTTGGGGAAATAACCGGAGAGATCTCCAATGACGAACTGCTTGGTAATATTTTTGCGAATTTTTGCATCGGGAAGTAACCCACCCACCCTTCCATAGTCATTCCTTGTTAATCAACACATTAAGAGCAACTTCGTTGCTCTTTTTTGTTGCCTTATTGCCCTTTTTGAACTATATTTGTTGTGTATTTGTTGCCTAACATAGGAATTTGTTGCCCAATTCCTCAACATAGGAAACAAAGCGAAAGGATGCCCCATATTGCCCCACGAGGCTCCACGTCGCTCCATAATGCACCACCTTATGAGTACAAATCTTCACATACCAAAAAACTGCCAGTACTGTGGTAATCTTTTCACTGCAAGAACTACAACAACCCGTTACTGTTCCCATAAATGTAATAGCAGACATTACAAGCAGGTTAAGCGAGAAGAAAAGGTAAAAGATGCCCTCCAGGAGACCACCAACCAACAAGCCAATCCGAAACCCGAATTCTCCCCCACCGATACATTATCGAATAAAGACTTCCTAAGCATCACAGATGCTTCCAAACTTATTGGAGTAAGTAGATGGACCATCCAGAGAATGATCAAAAGAGGCCAGCTTAAAGCTGTCCCATTTGGTAGAAAGCACATTCTTGCACGCCATCAAATAGAAAACCTTTTTAATCAATAGCATTATGAAAGTAACTTTAAGAGAACGCAAGAAAAACGGCAAAATAAGTTTCTATTTAGATTATTACACAAAAGGAAAGCGTAAAACTGAATCTCTCGGTTTACAACTTATTCTCGATCCCAAGACAAAGGCAGAAAGAAACCTCAACAAGAAAACTCGGGAACTAGCTCAATCTATTTGGGCAAAGCGTCAATTGGAAATCCAACAAAATCATTACGGATTTAATGATATAGAGAAATTGAAAGGAAGCTTCACAAATTATGTCACCGCCTTAGCGGAAAGAAAAAACACAAGTTCCGGAAATTATGGGAATTGGAACAGTATGCTCAAGCACCTTAACAACTACCGCCCTAACGATATAAGTTTCCAGGATATCGACAAGAGTTTTGTAGAAGGCTTTAAAGATTACTTGGACACAAAAGCTATCGGACAAGCATCAAAACAATTATCCCAAAACTCCAAATACTCTTATTTCGGAAAATTCACAGCAGCTTTAAAACAAGCAGTTGCAGATGGTATTTTAAGATCCAATCCTGCCAACGGAGTACCACACTTCAAACAAGGAGAACCTCAACGCGAGTTCCTAACCCTAGAAGAACTTCAAGCCGCCGTCAAAGAAGAATGTGAAATCCCGCAACTCAAAACCGCCTTTATCTTTTCCTGTCTTACTGGATTAAGATGGTCCGATATCGATAAACTTCTCTGGTCAGAAGTTCAACATTCTAATGATATGGGTTATTATATTCGATTCCGACAGAAGAAAACCAAGGGAGCCGAAACACTGCCAATATCAGATCAAGCCTTCGGCTTGCTTGGGGAACGTCAGGATAACGACGAAAGAGTATTCAAGGGATTAAAATATTCAGCCTGGCATAATCTTAAACTGCAACAGTGGATGATGAAAGCCGGTATTTCAAAAACCATTACCTTTCATTGCGCTAGGCATACCTATGCAACTTTGCAGCTCACAGCCGGAACAGATATTTACACTGTATCAAAACTCCTTGGACATAGAGAACTGAAGACCACTCAGATTTATGCCAAGGTCATAGATGCGAAGAAAAAGGAAGCCGCTAATAAAATACAATTGGACCTAGAATGAGAAAGAATATATTTTCAAGTGTAATTTCCATAACCAACGGCTTACATCGCGACATTAGGACGGAAAGGGAATTTCAAGTTTTGATATCAAAATTGAAATTAGCTCCAACAGCCTCCAATGCAGTTTTTAAGGTGAATTACAAAAAACCTTTAAACAGTAAAAAAGAATATTACCAAAAACTTATTTTCAATGAATCTGAGAGTATTTTAGCCGACTTCGCCAATCACTTCCCCGAGAATGCCACAACCCCTGAAAACAAGTTTTGTTACGCTACCCTACACAATAGACTTGATAAGCACGCAAAGGATATATCCCAGTACATTGCCCAAAAAGTAATACCGGAAGATTTAAATGAGGACACCTATTATATCATTAATTATCTAAAAGTATCCATCATCCGATTATACGCCGAATTGCAAGAGCAGTACGGCCAGTTTTCCAATTTAACCTATTATACAATTCCTGAAATAGCCGAAAAATATTTCAATGACTCCAATTTCAATCCCGACATAATCCAAAAAGCTGATACCCCAAGTGAAGTACCCATTAAAGCCATTTCAAAACCGCTACGCAAACCAAAAACCTCATTTGGTTTTAGAGGAAAAGATGAATCTGATCTTTTTAAAATACTGGAAAAGCTTCAACTAAAAATAGATCTATTAGAAAACAGGACCTCTACTAAGCAATTATTACAAATTCTAACAACTGATGATTTTACAGCCCTAGATTTCAATATTTATTTTGATGCGAATACAACAGCTATTAGATACCTCTTCGATAAACTTAAACCTCAATTTGCAAACTTAAAATTATCAGAAATTGAAAGGTCAAATAAATTTTATACGAAAAATGATTTCCAATTAACTGCCCAAAATTTATCTTCAAGCAAGCAGTATATGTTTAAAGAAAAGGAAACCATTGATAATATTTTCAAGCAAATGCAATAAAAAACATTGAGAACAGTGAGAAATCTCAATGTTGTCTTTATCCCATCTAAAAATCTCCACTTTTTAAAATCCAACATTTTAAACCTTTGTCCTATTCTTGAAACCCAAGAATGACATTTGGCCAAATGTCCATTTCTAAATTTTAATAATAATTAGTTATGGACGAAATATTAGAACGTCTCAAAATTATCGAAAAGCACGTATTAGACAGGAACATTATCCTAAAGAATGTGCTAAACCTAAATGAAGCTTGTACATACCTGGAACTATCCCAATCCCATTTGTATAAACTCACAAGTGCCGGATCAATTCCACACTACAAGCCGAACGGAAAAAAGCTCTATTTCAATCGAGCTGAATTGGACCAGTGGTTAATGCGAAACCGCAATACCACTCAGGAAGAGATCGAACAGCAAGCTGCCGATTACCTAATCAAAAAAGGAAGGGTAAAGCTATGACAGATCTAATCCCAATGCTCCTTGCGCTCTCACAACAAATCAAGGAGATAAAGATGATGATCCAACTCCTAAGACAATCCAGAGCTGTTGTCTTAAATGATTCTTGGTTGGACAATCAAGAAGTGTTGCAGTTTCTTCACATTAGTCTGCGAACCCTGCAAACACTTAGATCTAACGGAACCTTACCCTACAGTAAGATTAGAGGTAAGTTTTATTACAAAGTTTCTGATATCGAGCAATTGCTTCAAGAAAACTACTACAACCATAATTTCAAACAAGATGGAAATAAGTAGGCAAGCAATTCTAGATAAAACACATTACGGCCTAAAGATTTACGCCTATGTGTTGAGACAGTATTATCCTGAAACAGTCCTTTCCGTAAAAGGAAGGGACTGCGGGATAACGCGGAACCCCTTCAATGGTGGCAAAGAAACCTTGCGAATCCATATTGATGGCGTAATTGCAACTCACAAAGACGTTGAATTAGAAACCTTTCAAGGTGATGCATTCGATTTTGCTCAATATCACTTTAGAATAACAGATGAAGCTGATTTATTACAGAAAATAAACCAGTCGCTTCTTTTAAATTTAGAAGTAAAGCAAACCGATGAGTTTGAATGGCTGAATGGTCCTGACGATACCTGGTACGCCCGCTGTAGCTTTTTCAAAGCTCCAGTTCGCAATGTATTTCCTTCAGAAACTTTGCGGTTACATCAAATATTTGATCTAATCACAAGTGACATATACAAAAGGATAACTGAAGATTTAAGAGCCATTTCCGATGCAAAAGAAGCAAGTAAATTCAAAGCCAATCGCTTTGATTACGTCACCTTTTCTGGTGTATTTGAAAAAAGGAACGACAATGATCTAAAAGAACATTCCAATCTTTTAACCATTGACTTCGATCACTTAGAAAACTTGCAAGAGCTAAAAGAACAGCTTTTGAATGATGAATATTTCGAAACCGAAATGTTGTTCATCTCTCCATCTGGCAACGGCATAAAATGGATTATCAGAATTGATATTTCTGAAATATCGCATAGCGAGTATTTCACAGCAGTAGCCAATTACATAAAGAAAACGTATAACATTGAAGTTGACCAATCAGGGAAGGACAAATCCAGAGCCTGTTTCCTACCCTACGATCCCCTGGCCTTTCTTCATAAAAGACACAGAGCATTATGACAAAACATTTTAATCCGAAGGATTGGTTAGACGCTCCAAAGGAGCAACTAAAACCAAAAGTCAGCACGGCAACAACTACGGTTGTTGCTATTGCTAATAATGAAATAGAATCGTTTATTACCGCAATCGAGCAAGCAGGAATAGACATCACTGGCAATTACACCACGTGGCGCGATATAGGCTTCGCACTATCGGAAGAATACGGAGAATCAGGTAGAGATTATTTCCACCGTATAAGTAAAAACTATGTCGGATATGACTCCAGAGAATGCGACGAACAATTTGACAAGTGCCGGAACGCCAAAGGACACGGAATTACCATCGCCACCTTCTACCATCACGCCCATCAAGCAGGAGTAAAACCTAAAAAGTCGGAAATAAGAATCCAAGAAAGCCCCAATCCCCAGGTACCGGAAGCAATGCCCACTTTTCCCGAAAGTGTTTACAACACCTTGCCAGAGTTTTTACAACAAGTTGTAAAACCATCCACAAGCCCCGAAGAAAAAGACATTTTACTATTGGGAGCCCTAACTGCCTTTAGCGCCTGTTTCCCTAATTTATTCGGCGTGTACGATCAGCGAAAGGTTTACAGCAACCTTTACCTTTTTGTTACGGCACCGGCCTCTGCCGGTAAAGGACGATTAAATCAAATAAAAGCAATCGTCAACCCAGTTCACAAAGTAATGCGCGAACAAGCCAAAGTTTTAAAACAGCAATTTCAAGTAGAAACAGCCGCCTACAATATGAATAAAGGAAAAGATGAAAGTCTAGAAAAACCAAACCGACCTCCAGAAAGAATGCTATTCATCCCTGCCAACAATAGCGTTACAGGAGTCTATCAATTAATTTCAGATAATGATGGCAAAGGTTTGATTTTCGAAACCGAAGGTGACACCCTCGCCCAAGCTTTTAAAAGTGATTATGGGAACTACAGCGACGGTTTCAGAAAAGCCTTCCATCACGAAACAATAAGCTATTACCGAAGAACAGACAGAGAATATGTAGATATCGAAAGACCCTGTTTATCCACCGTTCTCTCCGGCACCCCCAAGCAAGTTGCAACCCTCATTCCAAATGCCGAAAATGGCCTGTTCAGTCGATTTATGTTTTATTATATGAACATTAAACCTGAATGGAAAAACGTATTCCTATCCAATCAAAGTACGGGCCTAGATGAATATTATGCCCAACTCGGAACCGAATTTCTAGAATTCTATAAAACCTTAAAAAACAATGCTAAAATTGAAATACAACTAATAGAATCCCAACAAAAACAGTTCAACCTTTTCTTTGAATCCCTACAAACCAAATACATCAGTTTACAACCCGAAGAATACATCGCAACCATTAGACGCTTAGGCTTAATGGCTTTCCGTTTAATGATGCTCTTCACCGCCTTTCGTATTATGGAAGATGGCGACGTAAACAGTGTAAAGTTATGCGAGGACGAAGATTTTAAAAATGCAATAACCATTGTTTCTATCCTGGTAAAACATAGCAGCAAAGTATTCAACGATTTACCCATAGATCATTCGGCCCCAAAACGCCTAAACCGAAAAGAACGATTCCTCGAAAGCTTACCCAAACAATTCTCAAGGCAAGATTATTTAGATATCGCCGACACCTGCAACATCCCTCACAAAACCGCCGAAGGATATATCACCAAGTTTGTAGAAGCAAATTTAATCCACAGAGAAGCCCACAACATCTACTCAAATCCCTCAAAACCCTAATTAAGGATTTAAGGATTTGAGGATTTCATCATATTTCGTCAGGCTATACCCTTACTTAGCTCTCATATTTGTCAGGCTATATCCTGACCATTATAGCTCCCATCAATCTCTCCACTCCCTTCTCTCCACAAACTTTGATTTCGATTTCGTTTGCAATTTCGTTTTCCCACTCACCACTCATCTCTACCCTCTCCCGACTATTACTAATTAATTAAATTTTATTAGATTTGCATATCGCGAATCGCGAATCACAAATCGAAAACAATGAAGAGACATAGCGGAATGCGCCCCCACGACATACTCATCCTTTTAAAAATTCTGGCAAAAGGTAAAGAGCAATGGTATATGAAGGATCTTGCTAATGAACTTTACATCAGTCAGAGTGAAGTTAGTGAGTCATTGAACAGAAGCGTAATGGCTGGCTTAATAGCAAATAACAAAAAAAGACTGCTTACCTCAGCCATACAAGAATTTATCTTTTACGGAATAAAATATGTGTATCCGCAAAAACCTGGGGCAATGGTACGGGGTATACCTACAGCACATAGTGCAATGCCGTTAGCAAAAAACATTCAAAGCAATCAAAAATACGTGTGGCCCTATAGCCAAGGAGATCAACGAGGTTTCGCCGTAGAACCGCTACATCCCAATGTACCTAAAGCTTGTTTAGAAGATGAAAAATTATATGAATTATTGGCTTTGTTGGATGCTATAAGGTTGGGGAATGTTAGGGAGCAAAAAATGGCAATGGACGAATTAAAACTAAGGCTCAATTAGTATGAAAAATACAATCATCAATAGAAAAGTAATTCAGAAAGTGGCAAATGCCCTGGGCGACCTCAATAACCAAGTAATTTACGTTGGTGGAGCAACAGTGAGCTTATATTGTAACGACCCCGCTGCAGACGACGTACGCCCAACAAAAGATATTGATATTAGTATAAAGGTAGCTTCCCTAGCCCATCTCGAGGAAATTAGGGAAGAACTTGTAAAAAAAGGGTTTAAACAATCGGCCGATTTAGACGTAATATGTCGTTTTAAACTCGATGATATTCTGGTAGATGTTATGGCAACAAAGCCAGTTGGATGGGCACCAGCAAATCCGTGGTTTGAAGAAGGTTTCAACAACCTTCAAAAAATAGATATTGATGGAACCATAATTCAGATAATGCCCCTAACCTATTTCCTGGCAAGTAAGTTTACCGCACATTTAGACCGAGGTGGAACAGACCCACGTTTCAGCCACGATTTTGAAGATATAACCTACATCCTCGACAACCGCACCGATTGGCACAAAATAATTAAAGAAGAAACAGGAAATGTAAAAACCTTTCTCTTACAACAACTCCAGGAAATAAAGGAAAACCATAAACTCCAAGAAGCAATACTGGCCAATCTATATTATGAAACCCAAGAAGATCGATTTCAAAAAATAATGGACAAAATAGATTTTTGTCTCCAAGGAAATAAATAGGTATAGAATTCTCAGAATTTCAATGAATTTAAGGATTCAATCAAATGTCCGAACACGCATAACTCTGAACTCTGAACTCATAACTTACACACTGCAACTCCCACTGAATACTGATCACTGAACACTGACCACTGCCCTCCCACCAATTTCGATTTCAATTTCCCCCCTCTTATTTCTCGCTTTTTAAAAAATGTACCAAAGGCAACCACTATTCACAATGTTAATGAAACTAACAAAAACAAGGTGCCTGAGTGTTTTGAAAGCACAGAAAGTTGTTCAATAAAACTCCTAAATCACATTGCTTTCAAAATGTATCGAAGGCCATTTCCTCAAAATCCCCAATATCCTCAATTCCTATAACAGAGAAAAGAACAAAAAATCAAAATATTTTTTCATTTTACGGTTTCCCGCAACTATGTTAATAAAAGTTAAAATACCTTTATAACTTTTCATTGCTTTTGGTTGGTTCTTTACTTCTATTCTTTAAATTAGACAAAAATTGACAAGTCAGTATATAAAAAGACAAAAATGATTGGTAAAAAAATCAGAGAACTAAGAGAAACTAACCAAATGCTACTTCGGGAGCTGGCTGCCGCAATGCAAATGGACACCGCTATGCTTAGTAAAATGGAGCGTAACGAACGCCCTTTCAAGAAGGAAGACATTATCCAGCTGGCCAGAATTTTTAAACAACCGCAGAAGGAATTAATTACCCTTTGGTTGGCCGATCGGATTTTGAAAACCATTGCCGACGAAGAAGACACTATTGAAAGTTTAGAACTGGCGTTGAAAATAATGAAAAACGAAAAGTGAAAAATGAAGAATTATGACTCAATCAATTTTAAAAGATAAAAGTTTTCAATTTGCTATTGCAATAGTCAGATTGGCGCAAGATTTACAAGGCGTCCAAAAGGAGTTTGTTTTAAGTAAGCAAATACTATGAAGTGGTACTGCCGTTGGAGCCATTATTAGAGAAGGAGAATTTGCACAAAGCAAACCAGACTTTATCAATAAAATGAGCCAATCTCTAAAAGAAGCCAACGAAACCGATTATTGGTTAGACCTATTAAAAGACACTAATTATCTTACAAAAGAACAACATATTAACCTTAGCCAGCAATGCAAAGAACTAATAGCAATGCTTGTAGCAACAGTAAAAACAGCAAAAAACAACCTTAAAAAATGATAAGCCACACTATTCACTTTTCACTATTAACTATTCACTTTTCACTATTAACTTTTCACTTTTCACTTAATTTAGGATGAACAAAAAAGACATACTCAACAAAATTAAATCCCTCGACGGTCTTACCCCAGACGAACGCGCCTACCTCGTGAACCTGGTCAATACCAAAAAAAAATACGGCTTGGTATGGGAAGACAAACCCGAAGACGTAGAAGAAGAATTGCGCACCAAGCTCCCGGTACTTAAAGAAGTAAAAGAACGTGCCATCATTAACGATACCGAAACGGAGAAACACCCCAACCATATCTTAATAGAAGGCGACAACCTGCACGCACTAACAGCACTGACCTTTACCCACGAAAATAAAATTGACCTGATTTATATTGATCCGCCTTATAATACGGGGAATAAGGATTTTATCTATAACGATAGCTACGTAGATAAAGAAGATGCATTTCGCCATAGTAAATGGATTTCTTTTATGGAAAAACGTTTAAAAATCGCCCATAAATTATTAGCCGATGATGGCGTGATTTTTATTTCTATTGATGATAATGAACAGGCACAATTGAAAATGCTTTGTGATGAAATTTTTGGGGAAATAAATGCTATCGGTCCCATAATTCAAAATAAGCTAAATGCTAAGAATGATACGATTAACATCCAAAGAAATCACGAATTCATTCACGTCTATAGGAAATCTATTGACTATATAACAAATACTAAAATTGCTCCCTCACTAATTAAACAAAGCTTTAAGCGTAGAGAAGTTTTTCAAGATAAAAATGAGTTCTATTATTTAAACGATTCCATAACAACAAGAGGTGAAGGAGGTATTTTAAATGCAAGACCTAATCTTGGTCATACAATCTATTACAATCCAATTACCAGTGATTTGATTGCATATTGTGATTACAATATTGATTTAGCTAAAAAATCAAATAACATCAAAGAAGTTTACTCTGCAAACGAATCTTTGATATCAAAAGGCTATATAGCAATAAGACCACCGAAGGTACGTGGGAAATTAGGTTGTTGGACTTGGTCTATAGATAAGATAAATGAAGAAAAAAGGAATCTAATTATTACTGGAAATAATAATAAATATCAAGTAAAGAAAAGAACTTTTGTAGAAAAGGAAAAAGTAAAGGAGGAGGATAAAAAACTATGGTATTATTCAGAATCTAAAACTAATTCTCGGAGTATTATAGAATATTCAACGAATGCAGGCACAGATTCTTTGAATAATATTTTAAATGTTTCAGGAAAATTCAACAATCCTAAAAACGTGGATATGTTGAAGTATTGTTTCAGTTTGAAACCTCAAAAAAACTCTTCTATTTTAGATTTCTTTGCTGGTTCAGGTACAACATTACACGCCGCTATGGAACTCAATAATGAAGATGGAGGTAACAGACAATGTATTCTTGTCACCAACAACGAAAACAACATAGCTGAAGAAGTCACCTACGAACGTAACAAACGCATCATCCAAGGCTATACCAATTCCAAAGGCGAAAAAATTGAAGGCCTAAAAAACAACAACCTCCGCTACTACCAAACCGCTTTTGAGGACAGGGAACCTTCCTTAAGCAACAAACGCCAGCTAACCCAACTCGCCACAGAGTTTCTGTGTATCAAAGAAGATTGTTACCAAGAAGTTACCAGCCAACTCAACCAAGAAACCTGGAACAAATGCTTTACCAACGGCCAGGGCCAATATGTTTATGTGGTTTATGATGATTTATATATAGACGAAGCAGTAGCAGCCTTGACCGCTTTTGTAGAAAAGGAAAGTCCGGAAAGCCGTATTAAAGTCTATGTTTTTGCCAATGGCCAATATGCCTACCACGAGGAGTTTGAGGATTTGGCAGATAATATTACCCTGGCCGCTCTGCCCGATGCCATTTATAAGGCCTATCAAAATATACTGCCCAAAGAAAACAAAGAATTTGTCCCAGAACTGGAGGAGGACATAATAGATGTTGAACCTAAACTGGACTTAAACTAAATGATTACCTTACGTAAATACCAAGAAGAGGCCGTAGAACGCCTGTTAAAAGATACTTATAGCCTCCTTAAAAAACCGGGAGCCCAACACAAAATGGTACTCAAAGCGCCAACCGGTGCGGGTAAAACCGTAACAATGGCTGCTTTTTTAAATCAACTGTGCAACGAACTCCCCGACCGTTTGGACGTGCCCAAACGCCAAGTGGCCTTCATCTGGTTTGCTCCCAACCAATTGCACTTACAATCGTACCTTTCTCTAAAGGATTATTTTGAGGAATTGCGCACCATAAAACCCATTCAGTTTGAAGATATTACCGATGGTAAGTTGCAACCCAACGAAATGTTGTTTGTCAACTGGCAATCGGTCAACAAAGCCAATAACCTCTATATCAAGGAAAACGAGCAGGGCAAAGACCTACTTAAGTTTGTGTACAATGCAATGCTCAACGATATAGAGATTATCTGTATTCTGGACGAAGCCCATTACCACGTCCCTGGGAAAAAAGCACAGGCCCTTTTACAAAAAATAAATGCCAAAATAGAGATTGATGTTTCGGCAACGCCATTGTTTAAAAGTGATTATGGCTATACCATTAGGCGCGATGAGGTCATAGAAGCCGAAATGATTAAAAAGAACGTCATCCTTAATCCGGCTTTGGACCAAAGGACGCAACAAGGCCGTTCCTTAAACCACGTGTTATTGGACGAGGCCTTAAAAAAGCGGAATGAACTGGCGAAAGCCTATCAGGATAAGGGCATCAACATTAATCCGCTATTATTGATACAACTGCCCAATGAAACTCAAAAAGAGTCGGCACTCGACAATCAAATTATTGAGGAAGTGCAGACCTATTTAATGTCAAAGGACATTACGGTTCAAAACAACCGATTGGCGGTTTGGTTGAGTAATGAAAAATCCAATCTTGATGGCATCGAGGAACCAAACTGTATGACCGATGTCCTCCTCTTTAAACAAGCCATTGCTTTAGGTTGGGATTGCCCAAGAGCGGCGGTTTTATTGATTTTTAGAGAAATTAAGCAAGAGCATTTTGGCATACAGACCGTAGGAAGAATACTGCGTATGCCCGAGCAAAAGCACTACCCAAACCCAATGCTCAACAATGGTTATGTCTATACCAATTTAAGTAAGGATATGATTTATATAGTCCAAGAGGACATTGATTATATCGTACAAAACAGGGCTACTCGTATTGACGAGTACCAAGAAATAGCTTTAGATTCTGCCTTTATCAATACCCGTTTAACACGGAACCGTTTAAGCTCCAATTTCAGAAAATGCCTGTATGAAGCAGCCGAAAACTATTTTGGTTTAACAAGGGATGCTACGAAAACAGGTGGGTTAACTTTTGAGGAATACAATAGAAACCAGTTGGCTTCAAAGTTTATAGAATTGGATGTGGACAAGATTGAAATCCCCATTCCAAAAGATGTGGAAATTGCCATCGAAGTAGGTGCCACCCGGGTAGACGACAAAGAAAAATTTGCTAAAACCACCAATGAGCTCAATGTATTGTTCCGTCAGTTTTGTCGTGAGCACGTGGGCGGTTATGCCAAGGCCGATTCTACGCCAGTATTGGAGTTGGGATTAAAAATGCTGTTTGAGGATTACTTAATTATGGACGAATTCAGAGCCATTAAGATCATCCTGTTTGAAAACCACAAGCCCAAGTTTATTGAATTGATAGATCAAGCTTTGGTAAAGCACGAAGCCCTATTGCAACAAAAGGCGGCACAAATGTCCAAACGTGTAGAACATACCAAATGGGAAGTGCCTAAAGAACGCTTGTTTAATGAGTATTACCAGCAAAGAGATGTGGAAAACCACGCTCTCGAGCCATTCTATGAGTACAAAACTGCCAGCAGACCTGAAAAGGAGTTTGTAAGCTTTTTAGAAAATCATAAAGACCACCTGGACTGGTGGTATAAAAACGGAGATAAAAACAAAGAAGACTTTGCAGTTACCTACGAAGATGTCAATGGAGTAACCCGAGGTTTCTATGTCGATTTTGTAATCAAATTAAAAAACGGCCCCATTGCCTTGTTTGATACCAAAACGTTGGATTCAGATCCTAATTTTGTACGGAAGCACAATGCCCTATTCAACTATATTCAAGAAAAAAGCACAACAGAAAAACCCCTCATAGGCGGAGTGATTGTACCAAGAACAAATTCAGATTATACCGTATGGAAATACGCCGATAATCTTATCGATAAAGCCAACGACCATACAGGTTGGGCGGCCTTTGATCCGTCCAGGTCAAACTAAAAGCTTAACTTAAAAAAGTAGCGAATGAACCAAGGTGATATTTTAATTTATACCAATCAAGAAGGCACTATAAAAATAGATGTGCGCTTAGAAGAAGAGACCGTTTGGCTTACGCAAGAGCAAATTGCTACATTGTTTGGCAAAGGACGAAGCACGGTCACAGAGCATATTGGCAATGTGTTTAAAGAAGGCGAACTGAATGAAGAACTGGTATGTCGGAATTTCCGACTAACCACTCCGCACGGTGCAATACAAGGAAAAACACAAGAAAAAGAAGTAAAGCATTACAATCTTGATGTAATTATTTCTGTAGGGTATAGGGTGAAATCGCATCAAGGAACACAATTCCGCATTTGGGCAACTCATCGGTTAAAAGAATATATTATCAAAGGTTTTGCCTTAAATGACGACCGGTTCAAATCAGGTACATCTATGAACTATTTCAACGAGTTGCAAGGCCGCATTCGTGAAATACGTCTCTCAGAGAAATTCTTTTATCAAAAAATAAAAGACATTTATACCACCAGTATAGATTACGACCCTAAAGATGAAAAAACAATTGAATTCTTCAAAATAGTGCAAAACAAATTGCTTTGGGCCATAAGCGAAAAAACAGCTGCAGAATTGGTGTATAGGCGTGTAGATGCAACATTACCTTTAATGGGGATGCTATCTTACGATAAAAAAAATACATCTATTACCAAAAATGAAGCCGGGGTAGCTAAAAACTATTTAAAGGAAGATGAAATGAAGCTCCTCGGGCTAATTGTGGAACAATACCTTGCCTTTGCAGAAACAATGGCTCAGCAGCAAACGCCAATGTATATGAAAGATTGGATTCAACGTTTAGACGCTATATTACAACTTAATGGTAGAGAGTTGTTAACTCACGCTGGCAAAATTAGTCAGGATATGGCCAAACAAAGAGTAGCTATTGAGTACGAAAAATACAAAGAGGAAAATAGGCGATTGTCTTACGATAAAAGCCTAAAGGAGTTAGAGCAAGACATTAAAAGGCTTAAAGACAAAAAGTAAGTTTTACATTATTAGTAAACATAAAAGATAGGTTATGAGCAACAAAGGACTGGATTCATTATTTGTACACTATGGCATTCGTAAAGACGATATGGCTACCATAGAGCAAATTTGTGAAAAGTATGAAATAGACCCCGAGTGGCTAAAGGAATATTTATTAAAAGCCTACCACGAGAAGAAAATCAAAAATGAGGACTTGGACGAAAAATCCTTAAAAAGAATGTTGGAAAGAGCCCTTCAAAAAATGAAATAACAATGCTGATAAAAAGGATAAGAGCCAAAAACTTTAAAACGTATTTGGAGTTAGATTTAAATCTCGAGACTGACCCAGACAAACCCATTGTATTGATTGGTGGTGCCAACGGTGGTGGTAAAACCACATTTTTTGATGCCATTTATGGCGCACTGTACGGTCTAAACATTGCTAACGAAAAACACTTTAACGAATTGCTCAATGCAGGAGCCTTGGGTAAAGTAGCTGAAACCATTGAATTGGAATTATTTTTCTCTGGACGCGTCTTAAATCAAGAGCAATCTTATGTGTTGACGCGTACTTATATGCTCAATACGGCCAAAAGACCAGTAGAAAGTGTGAAGTTAAATATGAACGGCTCTATTTTCCAGTATGGCACAGCAACCCCGGCAGCACAACGGGCAGAGCAAGAAGCACAGGTTAATAAAATAATAAAGGGAAATTTACCGGAAGAGCTCAGTCGTTACTTTTTATTTGACGCAATGGAGGCCGGGAATTTATTAAAGGAAGACAGGCTGAATCGTGTGATACGTGAAAATATAGAAAACGTAATGGGCTTTAACCGTTACTTGTCCTTTGGAAAAGCAGCCGAAGCCTTAACACAAGATTATACAGCCCAAATGCTCGATTTGGAAAATGAGAAAAAGGAATACCTTGAACTGGTAGAGAAAAAGCGTAAAGAGGATCAAAATCTTCAGGATCTAAAAGATCAACGTAAAGAAGCTTTAGATTTTTCAGTATCGAATAAAGAGCTGTACGATACTTTAAAGGCAGGAATGAATGAGGAATCTACGCTCAACAATAAAGTAAAGCAGTTAGAAGAAGAAATAAACCACCTCGAAATTGAAGAAAAGCAATACAAAAGTGATGTCAACGAATTTATTAAAAATTTCGAGCTGCATATAAGCCTGCCGAAACTGGTGGAAATATTGCAAAATGATATCGCGTTAATCCTGAGCGAAAGAGAGGTCTCCAATGCCGATGCTATCTCGCACCTTAATAAAGAAGCGATAGAGAACGTTTTGGGAAAAGCCATTAATGTATTGACCAAAAAGGGAATTGATTTGGCAAATATTTCCATTAGCCAACTTGCCGAAACCGTATTAAAAGCCTTAGATGAAAATTCTCAGGACTTAGAGTATGATTACTTTCAATCTTCCGAAGTGGATGCTCTAAAAAAATTAGTCAATGGCAATTACCAAAATCCGTATCCATCCATCGCCCATCGAAAAAAGATTTTGGAAAAGGATATTGCCAATGCCCATAAGACCAAAAAGCAAATAGAGGATTTAAAATCTCAAATATCGGGAAAAGATTATTCTTTGATTAAGGCTTATGAAGAGAATGAGGGTGCTATAAAAAACTTAAAAACCCAAATTGAAGATAAGGATAAAGAAATTACAAAAATTTCAGGGAAAATACAGCAGTTTGACATTCCAACCACCGAGGAGCCAGATCCTAAATTTGAAACGCTTAAAAAATTACAACCCCTATTTGATGAAATTGCCAATACCCTATTGAAAAACAAAAAAGATAAGATTGAATCCACAATGAAGCGGGATTTAAACTTAAACTTGGCGGCCTATCAAGATGTCATTGACCGTGTTGAACTTTCGGAAAATTTAAAAGATTTAAACTTTAGCATTTATCACAAAGCGGGTAACGAAATCTATTTAAGTCAATTAAACACCGTATCTACCCAAGTTGTGGTTCAAGTGCTTCTCAAAGCCCTACACGAATTTGGAGACTACGACCCACCTGTTATGATTGACACGGTTATGGGCGTTTTAGATGAAACAAGTAGAACAACTTTATTGGAAAATTACTTTCCAGAATTATCACATCAAACCATTCTGTTGAGTTCCGATAGTGAAGTGCGCCCAGGCACCGATCTTCAAAAAATTGAACCTTTTATTTCAAAGAGTTATACTCTTATAAGAGATAAAGAAGCACAAAAAACAGATGTAGCAGAAGGATATTTTGGCCACACCATAAATAATTAAGAATGGAAGAAGTAGCATTACATAATATTAGACAGAGTGAAGGATTAATAGATAGTTTATTGCCTTTAAAGCAAAAAATAGAGAAAAAATTGAACCTGGTGGAATATCATAAAGACACCAAACACATAAGTTTAAATAATAATCTATTACAACGTTTGGCATTAGCAGCGGGTTTAAGTCAAAACCACAAACGGGATTGGTCAGAAATTGAAAAACTATCTATGGACAGTTTACGGATCCACGAAACGACCTTTACCAAATTCGATTTACAGCAAATGTGGTCCAGTTTAATAAAATATCGCTACAATCATTTAGAACTCGATTGGTCAATTGCAGCAAACCGAAGCCGGGTTATCAATTACGAAATGCAACAAGGCTTAAAGTATTTGATGAATGATGACAATTTAGATAATTGGTTGAATATCACAACTACATCTGGAAATGCGTCATTTGGTGCCATTCCATTCTTAGATTTAAATATTGGGATGTTTGAGGGAGATATTCCTGCAACTTTAAACTTAAACGGCAGGGAAATTCCCAATACACAAATTTTAATTGCCGGTTCCACGGGTTCTGGAAAGTCGAATTTATTGGCCGTTTTAATGCGCGAAATGCGCTCCTTAACCATAGAAACCGCATACCCAGTAAACTTTCTGTTTTTCGACTATAAAGGAGAGTTTTCCGATCCTGCGAACCGTTCTTGGTTCAATCACTTTGAATTGGAAGACAGCGCTATTTTAGACCCTATCAAAGCACCTTTGCCATTTTCACCTTTTAAAAATTTTGAAGGAAAAACACAGAATGAAATCAATCTCTATGCCTCCGAATTAGCCAACGCCATTTGTGCAATCGACAATGCAAGAATGAGTGCTAATATGAGTAACAGACTGGCAGAAGCGGTTATTGCATCGTATAGAAAAACGAAAAACAAACCCCTTTCTTTCGAAATTATTTTAGATGAATATAACAATCTCCAAAGTGAAAAAGATAGAAGTAAGGACGATAGTATCAAATCCGTTCTAAAACAACTCATTAGAAATAATCTCTTTTCAAAAGAGGATAACATCGACCTTATCAACAATAGTTTTATTGTGAAAATGGATGGATATCCAAAAGATGGTCCTTTAGCAAAAGCTATTGTATACTTTATCATTTCTAAACTTAATACCATTTACGAAAAGCTTCCCAAACAAGAAGTATCAGAAGAATGCGTTCAAATTCGTCATTTCACTATTATAGATGAAGCCCACTATATGCTCGATTTTGATAATAAGCCTTTAAGGGATTTAATTGCAGTGGGTCGAAACAAAGGTCTCAGTATTATTTTGGCTACCCAAAATATGGATAGTTACAAATCAAAATTCTTTGACTTTTATGCCAACGCGCAGTACCCGCTTATTATGAAACAGCAATCTATTACAGATGCGGTAATTAAAGACCTCTTTGGTGTTTCGGGCAATGAATTTCAAGAAATAAAAGAAGCTATTGCAGGATTAGCGTTAGGCGAATTAATTATTAAAGACGCCACCGCAATTGTTTTAGGAATGGGGAAAAAATTTAAGAAGATTAAAGTCAATAGGTTTATTTAAAACAGCCCCGATTCATAATCAGTAGCGGCAAATTAAATATGGACATTGATATATCAAAACCAATTAAATCCTAGACAATCCCCAAAATTAACCCAAAAGTGAAATTAACTTGTTTATTAACTTATAAGTGAATAACTTTGCGCACATAAAACCACTGTTTAGATATAAGAAAGTAGCATACTATTCTCTTGTATTAAACGACGAGCATAAAACTTTATATGAAGAGTTTGTCGAGAAGCACGACGCAATTAATAAAAACAAATTGTATCATATATTAAAATGGTTAAAGGCAATTGGCAATATATATGGGGCACAAAGTCGATTTTTTAGAAATGAAGCCCTTACCGCAGATACTTCAGCATTGCCCCCTACAGGTAAAAATTCAAAACCATACTTTATCGAAGAGGGCAAAAAGAAAAATAATACCTTAAGATTATATTGCTTACGAGCTAATGAAAATGTTGTCTTTTTATTTAATGGCGATTTAAAAACGGCAAAAAAAGCACAAGACTGTCCAAATGTAAAACCACATTTCTTGTTGGCAAATCAACTTACAAAAGCAATTGATGAAGCTTTAAAAAACAAAGAAATAACTTGGAATGAAGATGCAACTTTAATTAATTACGACAAAAACCTTAAACTCTATTATTAAATTATGGAATTTCCTAAAAACAACATTTTAGACAATTGGTTAGAAGAAAATCAAAACCCTGAAATCGACAGGTTTATTGATAAAAATCTGGCTATAACAGAAAAAGTAGCTACTCTTTTAAAGGAGAGAGGTATAAAAAAGAAAGAGTTTGCAAAAATGCTGGATAAAAAACCATCCGAAATCTCAAAATGGATGACCGGACAACACAACCTTACCCTAAAGTCAATTACCAAAATGGAACAGGCATTAGGCGTTGACTTAATTAATATAGAGCCAGCAGTAGAGTACAAATATGTCTATCTCGGCTCCATTCCAGGCAAGCCCATCACCCAAGCTATTAATGATTATGAAGAATCAATGGTTGAATCAATTGCTATGTAAATGAGCGATACTCCTAAAATAATTCCAGAAGAAATCAATTTGTTCCATATAGATATATTGGAGCACCAAATTGCGCAGCCCAAAGTAAAATTATATATAGATGTTGCTCATACCGTAATGCACAACCTTAAAGAAGAAAAGGTAAAGCTCAACCTAAAAATCAATCTGGAAACCTGTAAAGGCGATAACAAAAAATGCCCCTTTGCACATTTCAACATAGACTTTCATTACCAAATCAAAAATCTAGAAAATTTTTATACCCTTAACAACAACCAGCAACCCACATTTAATGCCTTGCTCATAGTAACCCTGCTAGGCATTAGCTTTTCAACGGCAAGAGGTATTATATATGAAAAGCTAACAGCAAATAGTATTAAAAATATAATTCTCCCCGTAGTTTCTCCCCAAAAACTACTAATAAAAACGAACAACCAAAATCGATAATGTCCATTGAATCACAAAACAGTGCCCTGCTACCTCCCATCATCAAACAAGATGATGCACGTTTACAGTTTCTTGTTTTAGACAAGACTGCTAGCATCGGTGAGAATGGAAAATTGTTAATTAGTTTGAATATTGAAACAAGTAGTAGTACATTTGCACCAATAGTACCTGCCAAGCCTCTTTACAATGCTCAAATAGGCAGGTCTTCGTTTTTTATAGGTCTATGTTTCCCACTTCAGTTAAAACATAGCTTATGAAATATAATAAACCACCCGTTTCAATTTCCGACCAGGTAGCCAAACTCAAACAAAGGGGCCTACAAATTAATGACGATGCTTTAGCCAGTCGATATTTATCTAATATTAGCGTATCCACCCCACCAACCCCATATTGATTTCCATTCATTCTTGCCATAGGTTTGCCCAAAACTAATATTTAAAATGAGCACACAAGAAAAAATGTTCGCACTGGTGGAGGAATACCGGCAAAGCGGACTGACGGCAAAAG
>JACDJA010001366.1_pt1 | contig 20639 bp, 17 predicted proteins | sample 7449241 | NCBI WGS metagenome assembly JACDJA01 (sample SAMN14253289, study PRJNA609438) | sludge metagenome | isolation source: initial anaerobic sludge | collected 2018-12-20 | reverse complement strand
TAGAGACTGCTATTTGAACGCCCTTTCCCAGCTTCGGACAAAGAAGCTGAAAGCGGGCTAGATCCTCCTCCAAATCGTTGCCGAAATCTGTTTCACTTCTCTTCTTCTATTCCAAGCTCTTCAAGGGTTGTTCTCAACCATTTGAGCGATCTTTCGATTAGTGGTCCGCCCATACCTTCGCACTCCATGCTGAGAGTTCCGGTGTAACCGTGGTCCCTCAGCATAGCGATGATTGCCTTTATGTTGTCTGAATTGACACCATCTCCAATTGCAGAATGACTAATGCCGATTCCGGTGTCCTTTCCCCTCATGGCGGCTGCCAGATCTTCAGAAACATCTTTGATATGAACGTGCTTTATTTTATCGATGAAGCGCCTGCAGAAGGCCACTGGATCCTGGCCAGCTATGAAGCTGTTGCCAGTATCGAGATTGAGGCCGAGTCTGTCACTCTGAACGAAGTCGAGCATCTTTTCCAGCAGATCGGGATTAGTGGTGAAATAGCCATGGACTTCGATATTTATGTTTATCTCATATAGTTCGGCCGTTTCTACAATAATGCTGTAGGCTCTCTTCATCAATTCAAGTGCCTCGTCCTCACCGAATCCAGAAGGCTTTTTAAGACCGTCTGTTGTTGCGATGTTTGGGCACTCGGCAAGTTTCGCCCACGGGATCGATTTAAGAACGTAGGGAACGCCGTTGTAGAAACCTTCATTGCCGGAGAGGGGATAGGCCGAATCTATCTGAGAAAAACGTACTCCGTACTCTTCCATCTTGATCTTCGTTCTAAGTGGGTCCTCGGATAGCGAGATGTGGGGAAAGTATCCGAGACCGTGAATCCATGAAACACCGTCGATTATGCCCGGTTCGATATAATGCACATCATTTTCTTTGGCCCAATTTAGCGCCTTTTCGAAACTAAACACCGCCGAATTGAAAGCATCTGTGTGAAAACCAATCTTCATGGCAATTCCTCCAAATTTACAGTGAGCGGACTATTTCTTCACGCTCTCTGAAGTATTCAACTGAATCTTTGACCAGCCGATCCATTACTTCGACATTACACGGACCCGTTGAGAGAACGTATGGGTCGGGATAAGGACCAAGGGGTTCAAATGTGATGAATCTTCCTTCTTTATTCATACCGGTGAGGTAGGCTGCCATAATCGCAGTATCAATATCTATCTGGCCTTTTCCGGGCGCATCTCTGTTGCTGTCGGCAATATGAAGATTCACAAGTCTCTCACCGCACTTCAGAATAGCCTCGCCGACATTTCTTTCTCCGTTCAGCATGTGGTATATGTCGCCATTTATAGAGTTTATAGACGGTTCATCGACCTTCTCCAAATACTTCAGAGCTTCGTCGATCGTGTGGACCAGACTTACTTCGGCCGACCTTATCGGTTCTATTGCAGGCTTAACTCCAGTATTCTCGAAAAAGCAAACGCATCGCTTCAAAGCTTCGGCACTTCTTTCGATCTCGAGGTTGTCAACTGCTTCGGGCCTTCCCACCGCCCCAGGAACGATAATCATGTACACTCCATCGAGATCGGCCACGTATCGAGAAACTCGACGAACGTAATCGATAGCGTTCTCTTGCGAGTCTACTGAAGTGCTCGAGAGATCCCTTTCAGGCGAAAACATGCCGCAGGCTCCGGAAACTCTTATACCGTAGGTCTCAAGGGCTCGTTTCATCCTTTCCTTCGGTATCGACGTGTCGCCCTTTATCTCGACATACTCAAGGCCGTTTCTTTGCAGTCTTTCGAGAGAATCTTCGATAGGCTCGGTGCCAAACATCCAGATACTCCACGAAAGGGAAAGCCTGCGTTCAAATCGCTCGGGTCTCCTTTTCTTTTCCTGGACGAACTTCTTCTCAATCTCCTGATTGATCAAGACATAGTTCTGTGGTTTCATGAGTTCTCCTCCCTTACGGATTGTGGCTTAATCTTCTCCTTCTTTTTGTAGGAACTCAGAACACTCACTGCAAGGGAAGCTATTATCAGCACACCGAAAGTCACCGTCTGGAAGTAAGGATTCACCCTGAGCATATTGAGTGAATTAGATATTATTCCCATCAGCAGAACGCCAAAGAAGGTCCCGATTATCCGGCCTTTTCCTCCCGCAAGTGGAGTGCCTCCAATAACGACGGCTCCGATCGCCTTTAGTTCTGTCCCACTGCCCGTTGAAGGCTGGGCGGCTCCAATTCTCGAGAGCAATACCATTGAGGCAACACCGATAAACAACCCGTTAAGTGCAAAGGCAGTAAGCTTTGCTTTGTTGACGGAAATACCGGAAAGGAAGGCGGCCGATGGATTGCTTCCGACTGCATAAGTTCGTCTTCCAAGCTTCGTATACGACAGCATGAAGTGCATCACAATGTATGCGGCGATACTAATCAGAAAGCTCAACGGAACAATTTGCCAGAGTCTGAAAGTACCGACAAACTCAAATTGACCGTATATTGTTTGAAAAGATCCCTTGGTTATTGCTAGAGCAACTCCTTGAAAGACACTGATGAAGGCTAATGAAGTAATGAATGAGGGGGCCTTGAATGCTCTCGCAGTTACTCCAACTAATAGGCTATTGAATATGGCTAGAGCTATTCCAACAAGGACTGCGAGAAGGTAGCCGTAACCCGCTTTAATCATCATCGCCATAACAACAGAAGAAAGACCGATATTCGCTCCGACTGAGATGTCTATCTCACCGGATATTATCAGCAGAGTCATCCCCGAAGAAACGATACCGAGAACTGCTATCTGTTCAAGAATGTTCATCACATTGCTTGTTGTGAAAAATCTTGGGTTGACCAGCCCCGTAATTATGGCTATTGTCACTTCTGCAATGAGCAGATAGAACCACTGGCTCTTGAGAATCGAGCTTCTCTTTCTCGAAAGAATTCTTCTTTTCTGCACCATCGTGTCATCCTTACTCATTATCGTATTCCCTCCCGCGAGCTCTAGACACCTATGAAACGTTTTATCATATCTTCTTCTTGTATGTCTTTGTTTTGTACAATATCGACCAATCTTCCGTTTCTCATGACCCCAATCCTGTCGCTCATCGAAAGCAATTCTGGCATATCGGATGAGACCATGATTATGCATTTGCCTCGTTCGGCGAGCTCAATGATCAACTCATAGATCTGCTCTCTTGCTCCGATGTCTACGCCTTTTGTAGGTTCGTCGAATATATAGACATCCGAGTCATCAATCAGCCAACGACCTATAATAACCTTCTGCTGATTTCCTCCGGAAAGCTCCTCGATCTTTTGCGACTTGTCCTGTGCTGCTACAGAGAGCTTGTTCACAATGTCATCAGTAAGTTTATCTTCTTCCTTGCGATCGAGAAGAAAGCCCTTGAAATTCTCGCTGTGCACAAGAGCCGTATTTTCAACGATATCTCTGCCCCCAAGCATAGCCAGTTTCTTTCTATCCTCAGTAATCAAAGCGATTCCGTGTTTAACAGCATCCTGCGGGGACTTTACCTTCAGCTTTTTGCCGTTTAGGACTATCTCTCCTTCATCGGCCCTGTCCGCACCGAAGAGAATATTTACCAGTTCACTTCTCCCCGATCCGACCAGTCCCCCAATTCCGAAAACCTCTCCCTTCCTTACTGAAAAAGTGACATTGTCGACTACTCCCCAGCTGGTAATGTTATTCACTTCAAGAGCAAAATCGCCAATATCAACTTTCCTTCTCCTGTAAAACAGGGAGGCATCTCTTCCCACCATTTTCCTGATGATCTCTTCAACGGTAATGTTCTCAATCGAGAAAGTACCCATACTCCTCCCATCCTTAAGAACCGTTACTCTGTCTCCTATTTCGAATATCTCCTCAAGATAATGGGATATATATACGATGCCGATACCGCGATTTCGCAAATTTCTCACGATATCCATGAGAGCCTTCGTTTCGTCCATTCCCAGTGAGCTCGTCGGTTCATCCATTATCAAAACCTTCGCGTCTCTATAAAGAGCTTTGACAATTTGAAGCATCTGCTTCTGAGAGGCCGAGAGCTCTTCTACAAGAACACCGATCGGAAGGTGCATCTTCAGAGTCTCGATAATTTCATTTACTTTCTCCATCTGTCTCTTGCTGTCAACAACAAAGGGAAGTCTCCCCGTTAACTCATCGCCGAGATAGACATTATCGGAAACGGTAAGAGAGTCTACCAGTTCGGCATCCTGATATATTGTAGAGATTCCCATTTCGATCGACTGACGGGGAGTTAGTCCCTCAACTTCTTTCCCAGCGATTTTGATCAGTCCGGCCTCGGGTGAAATCGCTCCGGAAAGAATTTTGATTAAAGTAGACTTTCCGGCTCCGTTCTCTCCAACCAGGCAATGAACCTCTCCAGGAAGAAGATCAAAGGATACGTCATCGAGTGCCCTGTGATTTCCATAAATCTTTGTTGCCTTATCCATTTCGACTATCGGATTTCTCTGCATATCTTCACCCTTATCTAAAGATTATCTAAAAGGGGGGATGAAGAGCTCCGCTCTCATCCCCCCTGGAATCTAGTTTCTTTGTCAGTAAAGCGAATTGTATTGAGGGAAGTACTCTCTTGTCAGATCTATCCAGACTGGATCGACATCCCAGGGAACTACCTTCGTCTTGTCATCTATCGTTTCGGGAGTGATCGGAGTGTTGGGCAGGAGGATCTGCTGATTCACATCGGTTATTAGTTCCTGAGTGTAAGCATGGAGCGCAAGGAATGATACGAATCCTTCCCAGCCAGGTGAAGTCGAGATTGAGTAATCGATGCTTCCTTCTTTGATAAGCTCAATTCCGTAAGGCGCACCATTTGTCGTGATTACCCTGATCGGGTTGTTTAACAGACCTCTTGTCTTAAGCATTCTGACTACTGCCGCCGCCATTTCTTCATTGAAGATGAAGAGGTTGGAGAATTCGTAACCGGACTCGATCAAATCCTGAGCCTGATCGACAGCGACTGTCGGAGTGTACTGACCATCTCTGATAGCAACGATCTCGTTCTTTCCCAGTTCTTTAACCTTCGGTTCGAAAGTGTTTCTGAACATCTGAACGGGAACGTGTTCGAAAAGTCCCATGATGCATGCGACATTTTCGCCGGGATACTTATCTGCGATGTAGTTGGCAATGTTTACTCCCATTCCCTCCCAGTCAAAGTCGATGCATGCAACGATATCGTCATCTGACTGGAGGACCTGACCAACGTTATCTGTAACCACTAGAGGTATTCCTGCCTTCGCAGCTTCTCTTGCGGCGATGAAAGCACCATTAGGGTTGAAAGAGAAGACACACATTCCGTCAACACCCATATTTACCAGAGTGTTGATATTTGTGATCTCTTTCTCTGTATCATAGTCGGAGTTAAGTACGACAACTTCCACGCCAACGAGACTTGCCGCATACTCGAATCCTTCAACATCCTTTCTGTACCACGTATCGGGTCCCGGAGTTACGTAACCATAGGTTAGCCCTGCAAGAAGCGCTTCTCCTCCAAGAATCACTGTAAGTAGAAGAAGAAGCATTACCGAACGCCTGACATGTCTCATAGCTTTACCTCCTTTTTGGAAAATAAATTGATAAATACTGTTGTGGAATGCCCACGATAATTATATCAATGACGGCCGTTGTTGAAGAATTCCGCTGATGTCTCATGTAATTCGACGAAGGACGATTACAGACCTCATTGGTCGAATAGAGCCAAATATCCTTCTTATCTGAAAAATTATTAGTTCGCTGTAAGTTATTCTTTGCTTTGAGCAATAAATTATTCTTGATTGTCTCCTCGGTTTACGAAGGAGCAGACTCTCATTCTGCAGTGATATACTGGATTTGATCCTGGGTTTTGCATGAGAGGCAGGTTGAACCAAAGATTCGGGTCTTCGCATTCTCACTGGTTAGGCGCGTTGCTTTGCCCGTTTTAGCTGCGAATCTAGCTGTTTGCTGGCTGTTACACTTGTTCAATTCAGAAGCAATCACTTAAGGGGGAAGAACGATGGAAGGATTTGTCAAGGTTCCGGGAGGGAGACTGTGGTATGAAGTTAAGGGTGGAGATAGTAAAGGTATCCCACTGCTGACGATTCATGGCGGTCCCGGTGTTCCTCACAACTATTTGGAGACACTCGCAATGCTTGAGAACGAAAGACCAGTGGTATTCTACGACCAGTTAGGTTGCGGGAAGTCAGACAGACCTTCAGACAAATCTCTGTGGAGAATTGAGCGCTTTGTCGAGGAGATAGAGCTCTTGAGAAGTGAGTTGGGCTACTCGGAAATTCATTTGCTGGGGCAGTCCTGGGGGACAATTCTTGCCTGTGAATTCGCTCTGAAGTATCCGGAGACTGTCAAAAGCATGGTTCTCTCAGGGCCGGCAATGAGTATTTCAAGATTCGAAGGCGATGCCAGAAGGCTAATGAAGACGCTTTCAGTTAGATCGATAGAGGCAATTAGTAGAGCGGAAATTAGCGGAGACTTCACTCAAATAGATTATCAGGAAGCAGTTTCGGAGTTCTATGGCAAGTTCGTTTGCAGAATGGAACCCTGGCCGGAGTGCATGAATGAGGCCGTCGCTGGCATGGGGGAAGACGTCTACAACTACATGTACGGACCGAGCGAATTCACGGTAACTGGTATCCTGAAGGGTTACGACTGCAGTTCACATCTCGGCGAAATAAACTCTCCCGTTCTACTGACCTGCGGGGAGTACGACGAGGCAACACCAGAGACAACTGCCTTCTACAGAGAGAAGTTTCCGAACGCCATTATGAAGGTATTTGAAGAGTCTTCACATGAGCATCATCTCGAAAAGCCGTTCGAATATATCGAAGAAGTTGGGCAGTTTCTCTCCCGCACTGACTAGAAACCTTAACAAAAAAACGCCTTAAGAGTTGTCGCCACTCTTCTATGATTCTTCCAGTGCAGCCAGAAGGTAAAATTTCACGGAATCGCAGGTCTGTAGATTATCAGTTCTGTGCCGGTCGGGATACTTCGAACTCTTGTGAGGTCAGGGTTGTATTCCATAATTTCAGAGGTGCTAATTCCATACATTTCGGCAATAGATCTCAATGTCTCGTTCCACCCTATCGTGTGAATGAATCCCGTTCCCACCGACCAGTTGTTGTCTACGGTAGCGTTAATTACATACCTGTGCAGCACGTAATCCGTCATGATTTCCGAGATGTCGAGCATTATCTCCTTTTGAACGGGCCTGCCTTCAAACATGGGATATCCGCCTCCGCCCCCTGCTCGATAGCTGTTCAAAACGACCTCATAAGTCTCGTTCATCTCGAGAGGCTTTCCATTTCGCCTTATGCTGAGAACTCTTTCTCCGACAGGTCTATCCGCGGCGATGATGTACTCGATTCCCTCCCACATGTCATAGTCACAGTGGATCGGTTTTGGAGTCAGCTTACTCTCCTTGAGAGCGATCTCGTTGTCAATGTAAGTGAAGCATTCGGCGCTTCTCTCGAGTGCGGCCTTGATATCTGCACCGCTCACTTGAAGAACTTTTAGGGTATTTGAATGGGGATAGACAGAAATAATATCACGAATAGTGATGGGGCCTGTCTTCCATCCGGTAATTTCCTCCGTTAGGATCGAGGCACATGAAATACTTACTCCTGTCGCTTCCATCTGCACCCTGTTGATAAACTCAATAAGAGCATTGTCTCTCAATCTAGCTTCAAGGTGGTCTCCTATATAAAAGTCTCCTATGGAGAAACCGGCACGCTGATCGAGCCAGCTCTGAACGCGGTTCTCGAAATCACCTAATATCTCCAGCAAAGCTTTGTCAGCATCATACGCCGCCATCGACACGAGATTAACGGACTTGTCGACGATCTGCCAGCGACCGTCTCTCTTCTCAAGTCCCAGTTCAACTCTGCCGACGAAGCTTCCCCGACTCGAAGGCTGAGAGACCACAACTCCATCTACTATCTCCGAAATTGTCCTGTGCTGATGACCGGTTAACATCACATCAATTCCATCAACTCTTTCTAGTATCTCGTAACCGACATTCTCTCCAGAAAAATCTTCAGTGGGCTCCCCAGTTGACAGATCTCTTTCAAAGCCTCCATAGTAAGCGAGTATTAATACATCTGCCTCTTCTCTCAGCAAAGGAAGATATTTCTCAGCGACACACACTGGATCGAGAAAGGAAAGGCCCGCTATATGTTCGGGATCTCCCCATTTCTTTATGATAGTCGAAGTAAGGCCGAGAATCGCGATCCTTAACTTCTCATCGTCACTTTCGAGGGTGAGTATCTCATAGGGGGGAAAGACAGGATCTTCACTGCCTTCAAAGACTATGTTTGCACAGAGAAAGGGGAACTCCGCGCAATAGACAGCCTCCTCGAGAAGCTTTGGCCCGTAGCTGAATTCGTGACTCCCTATAGTGGAAGCGGTAAATCCAATAATATTCATGGCACTTATTACCGGATTGGCAGTGGAGTCATCTACTCTTGCAAAGTAGTATGAAAAAGGGGTCCCCTGAATTAGATCACCTGTATCTATGACGATGGTATTTGAATTCTTCGATTTCATAAGATTGACGAAACTCGAAACTTTTGCCAGACCGACATCGGCGAACTCCCCGGTCGCATAATCTATTGGGAAGACATTTCCGTGAATGTCACTCGTGTGGAGAATCGTGAGTTGAAAACTAGAAGCAAGTACTAGAGTTGAGAAAAAGATAATGAAGATTAGAGAAGGCAGTCTCCGCATTTTCATCCCCCTTTGATCTCGAGCTGGTGCCGTCCGGTGAGAAATGAAAGCGGGATGCCTGAGCATCCCGCAGAGTTCTATCTCTCTTCGAGCTTCGAATCAATCATGAAGATTCCATTCACGTGATCGCCGACCATTTTCAGCCTCTTCACTATGTTCCTGAACGTCTTCTCCTCTTCCACTTGCTCCGTGACATACCACTGAAGAAAATCATTCGTTGCGTAATCCCCGTCTTCATCGGAAATTGTGACGAGATTGTTAATCCTTGAAGTGATGTATTTCTCATGCTCGAGCCCTTTTTCGAACACATCCAAAATCGACTTGTAGTCAATGGTCGGTTTCTCAATGCCAGGAATCTCAACGGTTGCATCTACGTCCTTAAGGTAATCAATGAACTTCATTGCGTGTTCTTCTTCCTCTTTTGCCTGTTTCCACATGAAGTTCTCTGTTCCAAAGTATCCGTTTTTGTGAGCCCAGGCAGCCATACCCATGTAAATGAACGCAGATTCAAACTCAGCCTTTATCTGGGCGTTGATTTCCTTTTCCATTCTTGCTGTTATCATAGTCAGCCTCCTTCTCTATTCTCTATAAACGTCAACACTTCCTTCATGATATTTTACCACCGCGAAGAGAAGTCTCAAACTATCTTAATGAGAAGTACCCCAAATGTCGCGGAAAGCTGTTCTAATAGACTTATACACTCAAGCTTTTTCTCGATTACTCATCGGCTTTCGATTTGGATTGACAATCTCATAAAGGTATAATTTCTACATCATGATAACCTAATTTCACTACAAAGGGGGTAATGACAGTGAGGAAGATTTTCTTGTTCTTCTCGGTACTGCTGATTGCAGCGGCGCTGATGGCGGCACCATTGAAAGTAGCTTTTATCTACGTAGCACCGGTCGGCGACGGTGGCTGGAGCACCATGCACAATGCCGGCAGGCTTCACGTCGAGGAAGTCTTTGGGGACCAGGTTGTAACTGATTTCATTGAGAGCGTTCCTGAAGGGGCAGAAGCGGAAGTCGTTTTCAGAGGATACGCTCAGAGAGGTTATGACCTTGTCTTCGGAACAAGCTTCGGTTATATGGACAGCATGGTCAAGGTTGCGCAGGCTTTCCCGGATTCAACCTTCATGCACTGTTCCGGTTACATGACTACCGACAATTTGGGGACTTATTTCGGCAGAATGTACGAGCCAAGATTTCTCAGTGGACTCATCGCCGGAGCGATGACTGAGAGCAATATTATCGGTTACGTTGCCGCATATCCAATACCCGAGGTTATCCGCGGAATCAACGCATTCGCGATGGGTGTGCAGTACGTCAATCCCGATGCAAAGGTTCATGTTGTTTGGTCCAACACCTGGTTCGATCCTGCGAGAGAAAAGGAAGCCGCAGAATCTCTTCTTGATGTGGGCGCAGATGTTATCACACAGCATCAGGATTCACCCTCTCCACAGCAAGCGGCAGAAGACAGAGGCGCGCTTTCAATAGGATACAACAGCGACATGAGTGCCTTCGCTCCAAACGCATTCCTCGCAGCCCCTGTATGGGATTGGGGTCCTTTCTACGAGTACGTAGTTAGAAACGTGATTGAGGATACCTGGACCAACGAACAATACTGGGGAGGCATCAAGGAAGGCGTTGTAGACATCTTCGTCGGTGACCTCGTCCCCGAAGGTATCGCAAAGCTTGTGATGTCGATGAGAGAGGCAATCATCCAGGGGCTTATGCATCCCTTCGACGGGCCAGTTTACGACCAGACGGGTGCACTTAGATACGGAAAAGGCGAGAAGCCTACCGATGCAGAGCTTCTCAGCATGGATTGGTTTGTAAGCAACGTAGTGGGAAAGATCCAGTAAAATTGTGAGGGGCCGCCCGGCCCCTCAATTTCTTTCTTTGGAGTGATTTTTCTTGGCTGAGCTTCCAGTTCTTGAAATGAGAAACATCACAAAGGCCTTTCCTGGTATTTTAGCAAACGATAATATTTCGCTCGATCTTCGTAAAGGTGAAGTCCATGCTCTGCTGGGAGAAAATGGGGCAGGTAAGACGACTCTCATGAATATTCTCTTCGGCATATATAAACCGGACAAGGGAGAGATTCTCATGGAAGGTCAGCGAATCTCCATTTCTTCTCCTCACAACGCGCTGAAGTATGGAATCGGAATGGTCCAGCAGCATTTCACAGTCGTGCCTTCGTTCACTGTGGCTGAAAATGTTGTGCTCGGTCTGAAAGAGATGGGTTTCTTCGTTAAAACCAAGACTGTGGAATCAATTATAAAGAAACTCGGAGAAAGCTACGACCTTCCAGTGAACCCCAGGGCTAGAGTCTGGACTCTTTCTGTCGGGGAGAAGCAGCGAATCGAGATTCTAAAGCTGCTTTATACCGGCGCAAAAGTCATCATTCTTGACGAGCCAACGGCCGTACTTACTCCTCAAGAGACAGAAGTCTTGTTCAAAGCAATAAGAAAGCTTGTGAGTGAAGGCTCTTCAGTCATCTTCATAAGTCACAAACTGGACGAAGTGCTTCAGATTAGCGACAGGGTGACGGTATTGAGAGGCGGCAGGTTTGTTGGAACTGAAGAGAGAAGTTCAATTGATAGAAGATCCCTGGTAAGAATGATGGTAGGCAGAGATGTACTTCTTGATTTCGACAAGCCTAAGACCGAACCCGGGAAGACAGTTCTCAAGGTCGAAAAGTTGACGGTCAAGAACGATAAGAATCTGGAAGCTGTAAGAGAGCTTAGCTTGAGCATTCGATCGGGCGAAATACTGGGAATCGCGGGTGTTGCCGGAAATGGGCAGAGGGAGCTGGCTGAAGCAATATACGGTCTGAGAAAACCAACTCACGGAACCATTTTCTTGAACGACAGGGAACTCAGTTCTACCGATATCGCTCAGCGAATTGAAGAAGGTGTGGCATTTATTCCTCAGGACAGAAGAGCGCTTGCAACTTGTCCTTCGTTGTCAATAACGGAAAATATGTTCATGAAGAACGCTTACTCCAACTACATTCCTCAGTCACCCTTCAACGTCAATATTCGCGCAATGCATAAGGCTACAGAAGAATTGATCAGCAGTTATTCGATATCGACTCCTTCGACGAGGACACCCTCAAGATTTCTTTCAGGCGGAAACCTGCAGAAACTAGTCCTTGCCAGGGAACTGTCCACTAAACCCTGCCTCATCGTTGCGGAGCACCCCACAAGAGGCCTTGACATAGGAGCCATGGAGTTTGTTTACAGAACTCTTCTTGCTCACAAAGAGCGCGGAGCGGCCATTCTGCTCCTGGCCGGCGAACTGTACGAGATTTTCAGGCTTTCAGACAGGGTTGCAGTAATCTATGAGGGAGAAATAATGGGATACACGCCTCCCGATCCGAAATTCACCGAAGAGATCGGTTTCATGATGGCCGGCTCAAAGCAGGGGGAGATAGCGTGAAAATACGAGTTGAGAAGAGACTGACAGTTCCTAAATACTCCTCGGTCCTTGTTCCCATCCTTTCGGTAGCTATTGCTCTGGTTATTATGGGTATAATCTTGCTAGTGTTTTTCTATGGACGGCTGGGTAATCTCTCGCTTGCTTTCCGCGAAATGTTTGAAGCATACAAAGAAATGCTTACATGGCCATTTGCCAACAAGTATGGAATCTTCAGCACGCTAATGAGAATGGTCCCACTCGCTTTTGTAGGATTGGGTCTGTCATTTGCTTATAGAATGAAGATATGGAACATCGGAGGTGAAGGCCAGCTCTATATGGGAGCATTGGCCGCTACTTGGGGAGCTCTTTATTTGTTCAAAGATGTCACTTCACCGGTATTGATGATTCTCCTTATTTCAGTTCTCGGAGCGGCAGCGGGCGGAATCTGGGCCTTAATACCCGCATTGATGAAGGCGTTTGCAAAGACCGACGAGATAGTGGTAACTCTCATGCTCAACTATGTCGCAATATTCTGGGTAGATTATCTTGTCTACGGACCGTGGAAAGACCCCAAGGGATATGGCTTCCCCGGGACGGCTCCCTTCCCTGATCAAGCAAGGTTACCGACTCTTTTCAAAGGCGAGTTCCACGTTGGCCTCTTTATTGCGGTTGCCCTTGCGATAGTCCTTTACTATGTCTATAAGCGGACTAGATGGGGGATGAATTCGAAAATCGTCGGAGACAACGCTCAGGCCGCAAGATACTCGGGAATCAGCATAATAAAGTACACGATCATTGCGCTCGTTGTCAGCGGAGCAATAGCGGGGCTGGGAGGAGCCGTACAGATGATGGGAATTCAGCACAGATTGCAGCACGGATTCTCTCCCGGATATGGCTACACTGCAATCATCGTAGCCTGGCTGGCCAAGCTGAACCCAATTGCAATTCTCCTTGTCGCATTTCTCTTCGGCGGGCTGCTCGTAGGGAATGATCAGCTTCAGATGTTCTATAAGCTGCCGATGGCTCTGATATCTGTGTTCCAGGGATTGGTACTTTTCAGCCTTCTCGGAGGAGAGGCAATTTCCAAATACAGATTGAGGGTATCGAGAGAGGAGGCAGTTACGAATGAATAATATCGAGTCTTTCATTCTCTCGACACTCAGCGCTACCGTTAGGGCGGGAACTCCGCTGCTTTTTGCGGTCCTCGGCACGATATTTACTGAAAGGTCGGGCGTCATGAATCTCGGCCTTGAAGGATTTATGCTTATTGGGGCGATTGGAGGCTTTGTAGCTTCTTACCAGACGTCAAGTCTACTAGCGGCAATTCTGGTTGCGATGCTTGCGGGGGCTATTCTCGGTCTGGTCCACGCCTTTTTCACAGTGACTCTGAGAGTAAATCAGATCGTGAGCGGACTTGCTATAACGATGCTCGGCACTGGCCTCAGCGGACTCTGGGGAAAGGACTATATCGGTGTAATCGCCAGGCGTTTTGAACCGATAAAGATCCCCGTTCTTTCCGAGGTTCCATATATTGGTCAGATCCTATTCAACCATGATCTCCTGGTCTATATAAGCTTCATTATGGTTCCACTAATGTGGTTGTTCATATACAAGACTCGTCCGGGGCTTACGCTTCGTGCAGTGGGCGAATCTCCCGATGCTGCAGATGCCAAAGGAATAAACGTATTTGCGGTGAGATACTTCTACACGATACTGGGAGGTTCCATCACGGCCATTGGGGGAGCTTATCTTTCGCTAGCTTACAACTCCATGTGGATCGAGAACATGACTGCAGGAAGAGGATGGATTGCCATAGCTCTCGTGCTGTTCGCCACATGGGATCCCGCTAAGGCATTGATCGGAGCTTATCTATTCGGAGGAATCACTGCTCTCGGATTGAGATTGCAGGCAGTCGGGGCGCATATTTCGCCCGACTTTCTGAAGATGCTTCCATATCTTCTCACGATCGTCGTTCTATTCTTCACCTCTACAGAGACACTGAAGAGAAAGGTGGGAGCTCCGGCGTCACTGGGAGTACCGTATTCAAGAGAAGAGAGAACCTAAAGGAAACAAAACGTTCGTCTTTATTCTTGATCCGTAACATTCATTTGTGGTATAAACTTCTCATCAAGATATTCGGAGGTTAATGCGATGACTCGAGCGGCATTTGTAAGCTACGTATACGCTTATTGGTTTAGGAGGAACGTCCTTTCTTCGGACTCCTCCGGTGTGTGCTTGAGTTAAAATACACTAGAGAGTATAAAGAGAGAGGACGTGAGAAACGTCCTCTCTTTTTTTATATCAGGAGGGATGTAGAATGAAGCGGGTTCTTGTATGTTTGGTGCTACTTGTTGGAGTTCTTGGTTTATCTATGCAGACGGTTGGAATTACGGCAATCGTTGAACACCCGGCACTCGATGCGGTTAGGGACGGGGTAATCGACGTACTCGAAGAGAATGGCTTTAAGCACGGAGAGAACATTGTAATCGACTTTCAGAACGCTCAGGGTTCGGTTTCAACCGCGGTTACTATTGCCAAACAGTTCGTTTCGACAAACGCAGCTGTAATGGTGGGTATTGCCACACCATCTGCACAAGCGCTGGTAAATGCCTCGAAGACCATTCCAATAGTCTTCAGTGCAGTTACGGATCCAGTCAGTGCAAGTCTTGTACCTGCCTTTGGAAAGAATTCTGGAAATGTGGTTGGAATAAGTGACATGACACCTGTGAAGACTCAGCTGCAGCTTTTGACACTGACTCTTCCCGACGTTGAAACTGTCGGGATCATCTATAACTCGGGAGAGGCAAATTCGGTCACGATAAGGGAATTTGCTAAAGAGGCCTGTGACGCTCTTGGGTTGAAGCTAATTGATATCACAGGCTCCACGACAGTTGAAATGGTCGCCTCACTCAATGCGCAGATCAAAGACGTCGATGCAATCTACATCGGTACTGACAACACTGCGGCCTCAAGCATAGAATCGATTTCTAAAGTAGCTTTGAGAGAGAATATCGCAATCGTCGCAGCCGATATCGACATCGCGAGATCCGGCGGCCTGATAGGCTTTGGATTCAACTACTATCAGATAGGTAGAGCTACCGGGCAACTTGTCGTTGAGATTCTCAAGGGCGCTCTTCCATCGGAACTTGAGACAAAGATACTTGGGCAGGATTCCCTGATTCTTTTCGTAAACACAGACATAGCCGAAGAAATCGGTGTTGAAATTCCACAATCAGTTCTGGATCTAGCCAATCTCATAGTAACTGATGGTGTAGAGACCGAAAGGTAGTAAGATGGCGATTCTGGAACAGGGATTGATAATTGGCCTCATGGCCCTGGGAGTGTACATATCATTCAGAATAGTTGATCTTCCAGATCTCACAACGGATGGATCCTTTGCACTGGGTGCCGCGGTTGCCGTAAGAGCAGTTGTTTCCGGTCTACCTGCCTGGATAGCGATTGCGTTAGCGGCAGGGACCGGGGCGCTTGCGGGGAGTATTACCGGAACCATCCACAGAAAACTCAAGATCAACGTTCTTCTAGCCGGAATACTAGTCATGACAATGCTTTACTCAGTAAATCTCAGGGTAATGGGTGGCCCCAATCTCCCTGTTCCTAGAGTCGTTCCAGAGAGAGCAACCCAGAGTTTCGAAGAGATGAGCGGAAGCACAGGTTTGGAGAGTTTATTTGGAGAGATCGACATAGATGCTGAGAAGAGAGAGTCAAGAACTACTGTTGTCGCCAAGAATATCTTCAACAACGATCTCGATGGCTCGGATTTGATGCTCATAATTCTGGTGATTTCTGCTGTGATCGTAGTTCTGTCTGTTGCTTTAAAGTCGGATCCGGGAATGACACTGAGAGCTTTTGGCAGCAATCCCTCAGGGGTGGTTTCCTTTGGAATCTCGCAGAATGTTCTTGCCATTGCGGGGCTTACCATTGCCAACTGTGTAATAGGTTTGAGCGGAGGTCTTTTCGCTCTCTACAGCGGTTTCTCTGATGCCACAATCGGTCAGGGAATGGTTGTTACGGGACTGGCATCGGTAATAATGGGCGAGATACTTCTAGGGAGAGTTAAGTTGTTCTACGGACTTCTATCTCCGATAGTCGGAGGTGTTATCTATCAGGCATTACTATCTCTGGCAATGAGATACGGTTACAGAATAGGCTTTCTTGCAAGCGATATGAAACTACTCACAGCAGTCTTCATAATCACGGTAATTGGATTACGTCAGCTTTCCTCAAGCGGGGGGAAGCGGAAGGTGAAACAGGAGGTGAAGAGGTTATGGTCGAATTCAAAGATCTGACGGTCGTATACAATCAGGGAATGGAAAATGAAAGAGTCGCTCTGAAGAATGTAAGTCTGACAATTCCCGAAGGGCAGTTTCTGACAATAGTAGGACCCAATGGGGCAGGGAAGTCAACGCTTCTGAAAGTAATTCTTGGCGAGGTTCAGCCTACTTCGGGTCTATATATAATCGACGACAAGACCATGAATTGTATGAAGCCTCACAGGCTTGCGGAGTTTATTGGAAGAGTCTATCAGGATCCAAATACGGGAATATTCCCGGCTCTTACAATAGCCGAGAACCTGATAATCGCATCGAAGAAAGGCAACAGACCCTTCAGGTTCAGTTCTGTCAAAGAGGAGGCGATATCTCTTCTCAAGGATCTCGGCCTTGGACTGGAAGACAGAATGAAAACCAAGGCGGGAGAACTCTCGGGCGGACAGAAACAGTCTCTTGCAATGGTAATGGCCATTTTGTCGAAGCCCAGACTGCTGCTTCTTGACGAACATACGGCTGCACTTGATCCGGACAGCGCCTTAAGAGTTATGGAACTGACGGCCAGAATCAACATAGAATATGACATAACGATAATCATGATAACTCACAACATGGAAATCGCCAATTCTTACGGAGAAAGGCTGATGAGATTGATCGAGGGAGAAGTTGCAAACGATGGAATAAGGGAGATACTGTCCAGAGCAACTTCAGTTATGTGTTGAGCGACTCTTGACTCCACTCGTGAAGAGACTCTTCAAGGTGAGCCAGTAAGGATCTTTCACATAACCGCTCAAATAATTGATCAACAGTTTGCCAGCCGTTCTTCCTTTAAGAAGATCTAGTTTCTCATCAAGATTAGCGTTGAACTTCTTCCTGAAGGCGTCTGCGATCTGCAGATGCCTCGCAATAGGGAAGAGCCTTTCCAGGTATCTTTCGTTTGCGGTCTTTCCCTTGTAACCGTCTTCAACAATCGACAGGGCCGCCTGCCTCCCCGAATCAAGTGCAAAGTCAATCCCCGCACCTATCCAGTTGTCGATAAGACCTGCGCTGTCCCCTGTAAAGAGAAGGCCCGTCTCAACATTGTTTAGTTTGAGGACTAAATCACTATTGAAAAGCGGAACAGGTGTTCCATTAAGTATAAGCTCTTCATCAAAGCACTTCTTTATCCTTGTGCTCATCTCGTCGAAAGATGGGAGCAGTCTGCAGTCCGGGTAAGTTCCACCCCCGACTGAATCGTAAGATTCTCCCGGAAAACTCCAAAGGTATCCGTCCTGAATAAAAATGACCGAAGCACTCGCTGTGGGAGAGCTGTAACCGTGGGATGCAATAGTGTAACATGGCGGTTCCTGCCCCAAAAGTTTCGCTCCGAATACTCCTGCAGCTATTATCACATAGTCTGCGGTGTACTCTAAATCTTCCGTTCGAACCACGAAACCATCTCCGCTCCTGTTCACTTCTCTAACTCTTGAGCTGACAAACTCTCCCCCTCTTTCAATGACTGATTCCAGCAGAGTGTTATCGAATTCCCTTCTGTTTACGGTCGTGAATATCGGTTTTTTTGAAACCAGTGTCACCAGATGCTTAACTGCTCCATCTGAAATCTTGCTTAATGCAAGCTCAAAACTTTCAAAACCATCTATTTCTAATTCAGGAAATATCTGTGAGATCGTTCTTCGAGCTCGAGGTGTAAGCCCTCCACCGCAACCTTTCTCCCTGGGAAAGCTTCGAGAATCTAAAAGGGTGAACTCAACACCCTCTCTAAGAAGCGTTCTTGAAGCCGCCAGGCCGGCAGGCCCAGCACCAACCACTATGACCTTCTTATGCATTTCCTCTCACCGCCCTAAGCCTCATTATTAAAAGCACTACAACTATCTCAAGGAAGATAAGAAACATTATGAAGATAACTCCTGCCATCATACCAAACTGATGACCGAGGAAGCCAACAAAGAAGTTTGCTATTGCGCCGCCAATCGATGCAGCGACTGTAAACATGCCAATGGCAAAGCCTATTCCATTCTTCATGGAAGAAATCAAAACGGCCTGAAGTGTGGGGAAAGTTCCTGAAAAACCAAACCCCGCAAAGACTACTGCCACTCCGATAGCTATGGCCGATTGAAGAAGCAAAGCCGCTCCAAATGACACAAAAGCAATTATGACCATCATTAAAAGTGAAAGTTCGTATCCCAGTTTATCGACAAAGAATCCGGCAAGTAATCGCCCGATGAATATTCCTGCCCAGAGAAGAGCGGGAAAGATACTCGCATATCTCATATCAATGCCCTTTGTCTCAAAAACGAAGCTTGAGAGCCATGAAGTGAAGCCGATCTCGTAACCCACATAGAGAAGGACTCCAGCCATGATGAGCCAGAAGATCTTCTGAGAAAAGACCTCGTTCTTGAAGTGTGTCGCCTTTTCACTCGTTCCAACAAAGGGAATCCTGAAGAGAAACGGCACAAACGCAACCAGAAAAACCGCTCCAAAGAGCCCTACCAGAAATGGCTTCCACCATGAGTTGTAATCCACAAGAAAGGCAGCGACGAGAAAGGGCGCAATAATAGAACCAACCGCAAATAATGAATGCATAAGGTTGAGCGCTCCTCCGGGCTTTCTGTAATTCATTCCAGAGACTCCGATACCGATTGAAGTCTCCATGGCTCCAGTTCCGAAGCTCACGGCCATGCTTCCGATAAGTAGAAGTCCGAACGACCGTCCAATCGAGAGAACGGTCAATCCCCCGGTAAGAGAGAAGATACCCATAGCAAGAAGTTTAAAAGGTCCCAGACGATTTGTAAGGGCACTGACAACGAGGGCCGATGACATGAAGGCGAGTGTTGGAAGTGAAAGCAAAATGCCTGCCATCTGATGATCTATTCCGAAACTTCTCTCGATTGCCGGGAGCGCGCTGCCGAGTATTATTGAGGTAAATCCAAAGAGAAAAAAACCGTACGACGAAATTAGGCTGAAAGCTTTCTTGGTTTCCATGAGAGAATTCTAACACGGCCGGCCGATACTTTGAAATGAAGCAATTCTAAAGAAAACGCGGCCACTGAGGCCGCGTTTATGAAAGATCTCTCCTTCACATGAAGAATGGTGTCACTGGGAAGAGAGACCCAAAGACCAGAGAAACTACAGACATGAGCTTTATGAGAATATCCATTGAGGGCCCAACCGTATCCTTTAGGGGATCTCCTACGGTGTCGCCTACAACAGCCGCTTCATGCGTTGGAGTTCCTTTTCCTCCGTACTCGCCGGTTTCAATGAATTTCTTGGCATTGTCCCAGGCCCCACCTGAATTGGCGCTGAAGATGGCTATCATTATTGCGCTCGCAAGTCCACCCACCAACAAGCCGGCAACCGCAGAGCGGCCAAAGAGGAATCCGATTATGAACGGTGAAGCAATCGCGACCACACCGGGAGTAAGCATTCTGCTGACGGCTCCCTTTGTGGTTATCTCTATACATCTCTTGTAGTCAGGGACCGCCTCGCCAGTTCTGATTCCTGGAATCTCTTTGAACTGTCTGCGAATCTCCACTATCATGAGGTTGGCCGTATCGGATACCCCTTTGATCAACAATGAAGTGAAGAAGAAGGGAAGCATTCCGCCAATTAGAATCCCAATCAGTGTGTAGGGTTCTACGAGGTTGATTACGGGATTGTTCACAATCTCATTTGCAGTCCCTGCTGAGCCCCATATGTATGAGACTATCAACGCCAGAGCGGCAAAGGCGGCAGAGCCTATGGCGAAGCCCTTGCCTATTGCAGCGGTCGTATTTCCAACAGAATCCAATCTGTCCGTCAGCTTTCTGACCTTCGGATCGAGATTGGCCATCTGAGCAATTCCACCGGCGTTATCCGCAACCGGTCCGTAAGAGTCGACTGAAACAATGTATCCGACAAAGGAAAGCATTCCAAGAGCGGCGATCGCTATTCCATAAACACCTGCAGACCAGTAAGCTGCAAGAATTGCCATTGCAAGCGTTATCACTGGCCACAGTGTACTGCCCATGCCAAGCGCAAGACCGCCTGTAATATTGATTGCAACACCGCTTTGAGTATCCTTTGCAAGCTTTCTTGTCGGTTTGTATTGATCGGAAGTGTAGTACTCACTGAGCTTCGAGATGATTATCCCCGCGATTAGTCCCGAAGCTATTGCGAAGAACAGTCTCCACCTTGAAACGAATTCGGGGTTGATTATGAAACTGTCCTTGAAAGGATAGTCCGGTGCG
>JACDJA010001365.1_pt1 | contig 20647 bp, 40 predicted proteins | sample 7449241 | NCBI WGS metagenome assembly JACDJA01 (sample SAMN14253289, study PRJNA609438) | sludge metagenome | isolation source: initial anaerobic sludge | collected 2018-12-20 | reverse complement strand
GAAGGCGTAGAGATGGTAATGCCAGGAGATAACGCAAGATTTGCAATAGAGCTGATTACTCCGATAGCAATGGAAGAAGGCCTAAGGTTTGCTATAAGAGAAGGCGGAAGAACAGTAGGAGCCGGTGTAGTAACCAAGGTTTACGAATAATATTTAACAGAAATTTACTGACTTTGAAAGAAGGAGCACGCTCCTTCTTTCAGTGTCGTTAAATGCATCAAAAAACATCATTATTTCGATGACAAAACCATAAAAAAAGCTTGAGTTTTGTCACGTTTTGATGTAAACTATACTAGTGTTTTGATTTAGACATTGCGATGATGCAAAAGGTGGCTGCTTATGCAGGGAATTTTTGCTGAGAATGTCCGATTTAAAATCGGGCGACTTGGATCCGTAAATTTTAAAAAAAATACAAAACACCCGGAAGGGTGTATCGGATTCTATAGTCGCATGTAGAACGTAAGCATGCGATAGAAGGAGGGAAATTAAATGTCAAACAAGCAAAAGATAAGAATCAGGTTAAAGGCGTATGATCACGAACTACTGGATTCATCTGCTCAAAGAATTGTTGAAACTGCAAAGAGAACAGGAGCTGTTGTGTCAGGTCCGATTCCATTGCCAACAGAAAAGGAAATTATAACCATACTTAGAGCTGTTCATAAGTATAAGGATTCCAGAGAGCAATTTGAACAAAGAACTCACAAGAGACTGATCGACATCCTCAACCCGAATCAAAAGACGGTTGATTCACTTATGAAACTGAATCTTCCAGCAGGCGTGGATATCGAAATCAAACTTTAAAACTTTATATGATTGTCAAAAGGCAATCCGCTATAAACTCGGAGGTGTAAAGCAATGAAAAACATGTTAGGTAAAAAAATCGGTATGACACAGATATTCAAAGAAGATGGAACGCTGGTTCCAGTATCTGTAATAGAAGCTGGACCACTGTATGTAGTTCAGAAGAAAACAATCGAAAAAGACGGCTACAATGCAATACAGGTCGGATTTGGAGATGTTAAAGAAAATAGAGTTACAAAGCCACTTAAAGGTCATTATGACAAGGCTAATGTGGCTTACAGAAAGTTTTTAAGGGAATTTCCAGTCGAAAATCCGGATGAATTTGAAATAGGACAGCAAATTAAAGTTGACGTATTTGAAGCCGGGGATATGATCGATGTTACCGGAACTTCAAAAGGAAAAGGTACAGCTGGCGTAGTCAAGAGACATGGTTTTGGAAGAGGAAGGGAAACTCACGGTTCCAAGTTCCATAGAATGCCAGGAGGTCTGTCTGCAGGGACTTACCCAGGACGAGTTTTCAAAGGACATAGAATGATGGGCAGAATGGGTAATGAAAGAGTCACTGTACAAAACTTAGAGATCGTAAGAGTGGATGCTGAAAGGAACCTGTTGCTTGTCAAGGGAGCTATCCCAGGACCTAAAAAGGGACTTGTATCCATAAAAGCGACTGTCAAAAAGTAATAATTCAGGCGGAAAGGAGGATGCAAAATGCCTAAAGTTAATGTATACAACATGCAAGGTGAAGTAGTAGAAGAAATGGAACTTAGCGAAGCAATATTTGGCGTTGAAATAAATGAGCACGTTGTTTATGAAGTAGTAAAAAACCAGCTGGCAAACAAAAGGCAGGGAACACAGTCAACCAAGACCAGAGCTGAAGTTAGAGGTGGAGGAAGAAAACCTTGGAGACAAAAAGGAACTGGTAGAGCAAGACAAGGAAGCATAAGATCACCTCAATGGAAAGGCGGCGGAGTAGTATTCGCACCAAAACCAAGAGATTACAGCTACAGCGTCCCTAAGAAAGTTAAGAGACTTGCTCTTAAGTCAGCACTGACAGACAAACTTCAAAACAATGAAATGATCGTAGTTGATCAACTGAGTTTTGATGCACCAAGAACAAAAGACATGATAAATGTTCTTGCAAACCTAAAAGCTGACAAAAAAGCTCTGATAGTAACTGCTGAGAAGAATGAAAACGTAGTTAGATCTGCCAATAACATTCCAAACGTAGCTACATTATCAGTGAATACAATCAACGTGTACGATATATTGAAATACAACTCATTTATCATAACTAAAGACGCTGTAAAAAGAGTCGAGGAGGTGTATGCATAATGCGTATCCCACACGATATAATCATTAAACCGATTATTACTGAAAAGAGTATGGAGGAAATGTCCTTCAACAAATACACATTTGTAGTCGATAAAAGAGCTAACAAATCAGAAATAAAGAAAGCTGTTGAGTCCATCTTTGGTGTAACAGTAGAAAAGGTTAACACTATGAACATGCTTGGGAAGATGAAAAGACAGGGAGTCCACAGTGGAAGAAGACCAAGCTGGAAAAAAGCTATCGTAAAACTGACAGATGACTCCAAGAAGATTGAATTCTTCGAAGGGATGTAATGATTAGGAGATAAAAGGAGGGAAAACTAATGAGTATTAGGAAATTCAAACCTACTTCCCCTGCCAGAAGACAGATGAGCGTGTCTACTTTCGAGGAGATCACTAAAAATGAGCCTGAAAAGTCACTTGTAGTGAGCCTGTCTAAGAGCAGTGGAAGAAACTCACAAGGTAGAATAACTATCCGCCACAGAGGAGGCGGTGCAAAGAAAAAATATAGAATCATAGATTTTAAGAGGACGAAAGACGGTATACCTGGAAAGGTCGCATCCATCGAATACGATCCAAACAGAACTGCAAACATCGCACTTATAAACTATGTTGACGGAGAAAAAAGATATATAATCGCTCCACATAACCTTAAGGTTGGAGATTTCATAGAGTCAGGCGCAGAAGCAGACATTAAGATTGGTAATGCACTTGCTCTTAAGGATATTCCTGTTGGTACAACTGTTCACAACGTAGAACTTAAGCCTGGAAAAGGGGCACAACTAGTTAGATCTGCTGGTTCAAGTGCACAGCTTATGGCTAAAGAAGGCAAAATGGCTCAACTGAAGCTTCCTTCAGGGGAATTCAGACTGGTGCCAGTAGATTGCAGAGCTACAATTGGACAAGTTGGAAACATAGACCACGAGAATATAACTATTGGTAAAGCAGGTAGATCAAGACATATGGGCAAGAGACCTTCAGTAAGAGGTTCAGCTATGAACCCAGTAGATCACCCACATGGCGGTGGAGAAGGAAGAGCGCCAATTGGTATGCCAGCACCACTTACTCCATGGGGCAAACCAGCTCTTGGACTTAAGACTAGAAAGAAAAATAAGAGTTCGGATAAATACATCGTGAGAAGAAGAACAAAATAGTACTTCTGAAAGGAGGAAACAACAATGGGCAGATCCCTTAAAAAGGGACCATTTATCGATGGTCATCTACTAAAGAAAGTAGAAGAACTAAATGAGAAAAATGATAAAAAAGTAATAAAGACCTGGTCCAGGCGTTCAACTATATTCCCTCAGATGGTAGGGCATACAATAGCAGTACACGACGGAAGAAAACATGTTCCGGTATATGTAACTGAAGACATGGTCGGTCATAAACTAGGTGAATTTGTGCCAACGAGGACTTTCAGAAGTCATATAAACAAGAGCGAAAAATCATCTGGTGTCAGGAAGTAAACTTAAAGGAGGTTAGAAACGTGGAAGCTAAAGCTATAGCAAAATATGTTAGGATTTCACCGCTTAAAGTAAACTTTATTTGTGCTGAAATCAGAGGCATGCAAGTGGATGAGGCTCTTTCAATCCTTAAGTTTACACCTAAAAGAGGTGCAAAAGCTCTTGAAAAAGTGCTGAATTCCGCTGTCGCAAATGCTGAGAACAACTACAATCTGGACAGAGAAAATCTGTATGTTGCTGAGGCGTATGCCAACGAAGGGCCAAGGATGAAGAGATTCAGACCTAAGGCTAAGGGAATGGCGTATCCTATTATTAAGAGAAGCAGCCATATCGGAGTAGTTGTTAAAGAGCGAGAGTAGAAAAGGAGGGGAAGTTAATGGGTCAAAAAGTTAATCCACATGGTCTGCGAGTCGGCATAATTAAAGATTGGGATTCAAAATGGTATGCTGACAAGAAGACATTTAATGATTATCTAATAGAAGACTTTAAAATTCGTGAATATGTCAAAAAGAAGCTGTTTATTTCAGGCATATCAAAGATTGAGATAGAGAGAGCTGCAAACAAGATTAAAATCACTGTTTTCACTGCGAAACCAGGGATGGTTATCGGAAGAGGCGGTACAGGCGTTGAGGAATTAAGACTTGATATTGAAAAGATGACAAAGAAAAGTGTTGTTGTCAACGTTGAAGAAATTAAGGTTCCTGAACTTGACGCTCAGTTGGTAGCAGAGAACATAGCTGCACAGCTTGAAAGAAGGGTAACTTTCAGAAGAGCTATGAAGCAGTCTATTCAAAGGACAATGAGATCAGGTGCAAAGGGAATTAAGACTTCTGTTTCAGGCAGACTCGGTGGAGCCGACATGGCTAGAACAGAAGGATACAGTGAAGGTACAATACCTTTGCAGACTCTAAGAGCAGATATTGACTATGGATTTGCTGAAGCAGATACAACATATGGCAAAATTGGAGTTAAGGTTTGGCTGTATAAAGGAGAGGTTCTTCCTACTAAGAAAGTGGAAAAACGTGGAGATGCTAAAGCACAAGTTGAATAATTTATTCCGTAGGAAGGAGGAAAGTTGATATGTTAATGCCTAAAAGAGTTAAATACAGAAGAGTTCACAGAGGAAGAATGAAGGGAAAAGCAATGCGTGGCAATTCAATCAGCTACGGTGAATATGGATTGCAAGCCCTTGAACCAGCGTGGATTACTTCTAATCAGATAGAGTCAGCAAGAAGGGCTATGACAAGATATGTAAAGAGGGGCGGTAATATCTGGATTAAGATATTCCCAGACAAACCAGTATCAGAAAAACCAGCTGAAACTCGTATGGGTTCAGGTAAAGGTTCTCCAGAGTACTGGGTGGCAGTTGTCAAACCCGGAAGAATAATGTTTGAAATGGGTGGAGTCTCAGAAGAAGACGCAAGGGAGGCTATGAGGCTTGCTGCTCACAAACTGCCAATCAAAACTAAATTCGTAACACGTGAAGAAACGCAAGATAAGGGTGGTGAAGCTAATGAAAGCTAAAGAAATTCGCCAAATGTCAGAACAAGAATTAAACACTAAACTAATGGATCTGAAAGCAGAGCTTTTCAATTTGAGATTTCAATTGGCTACTGGTCAATTAGATAACCCCTTGAGGATAAGTTCAGTTAGAAAAGATATCGCTCGAGTAAAGACCATCGTACGTGAAAGAGAATTATCTATAAGGAAGGAGGTTTAATCTCTAATGGAAAGAAATAATCGTAAAACCAGAATCGGTACAGTTGTCAGTGACAAAATGGACAAGACAGTAGTCGTTGCGATAGAGACCTTTGTTACCCACCCTATGTATAAAAAACAGGTCAAAAGAACAACAAAATTTAAGGCTCACGACGAGAGCAACGAGTGCTCAATCGGTGACAAAGTTCAAATAATGGAGACTAGACCACTTAGTAAAGATAAGAGATGGAGAGTCGTCGAAATTCTTGAAAAAGCCAAATAGGACTTATTGCGAAGGGAGGTATTCAAATGATACAAAGCGAAAGCCGTTTGAGAGTTGCAGACAATTCCGGAGCTAAAGAGCTTTTGGTAATCAGAGTTCTCGGCGGAACTAATAAGAAATACGCCAGCGTAGGCGATACAGTCGTTTGCACGGTCAAAAGTGCAACACCTGGTGGAGTTGTGAAAAAAGGAGAAATAGTAAGAGCTGTCGTCGTAAGGACTGTAGCAGGAGTTAAGAGACAAGATGGATCCTACATCAGATTCGACGATAACGCTGCTGTTATAATAAAAGATGATAAGAACCCAGTAGGCACCCGTATCTTTGGACCTGTAACAAGGGAATTAAGAAGAGGGAACTACATGAAGATTATATCCCTGGCACCGGAAGTATTATAGGAGGAGGTGTAGAGCATGCACGTAAAAAGTGGAGATACAGTAGTAGTTATTACTGGCAAAGATAAAGGCAAGACTGGCAAAGTATTAAGGTCACTGCCTAGTGAAAATAGAGTTGTAGTTGAAGGCGTAAACATGGTAACCAAGCACAAGAAGACTACAGGACCATCGAACCCTGGTGGAATCGTGAAGTTCGAAGCACCGATTAATGCTTCAAATGTCATGATCTTTTGTCCAAAGGACAAGACTGGTGTAAGAGTTGGCTATCAAATACAAAATGATGGCAGTAAGGTCAGAGTATGCAAAAAGTGCGGAGAAGTACTTGACAAATAATCATTGTAGAGAGGAGGTAATGGAATGACTTCCAGATTAAAAGCAAAATATCAGGATGAAGTAGTAAATGCCTTGGTGGAAAGGTTTGAATATAAAAATGTAATGGAAGTTCCAAGACTTGAAAAAGTTGTACTTAATATTGGTCTTGGAGAAGCTAAAGATAACCCTAAAGCTCTTGAGTCAGCTGTTAAGGAAATTGGAATTATAACAGGACAAAGACCTATCATCACTTCAGCAAGAAAGTCCATAGCTAACTTTAAATTGAGAGAAGGAATGAAAATCGGAGTTAAAGTCACCTTAAGAGGTGAGAAGATGTTTGACTTCCTTGATAAACTCATAAATGTTGCTCTTCCAAGAGTTAGAGACTTCAGAGGTGTCAGTGATACTTCTTTTGATGGCAGGGGCAACTATGCATTAGGTATTAAGGAACAGCTTATATTCCCTGAAATCGAATACGATATGGTCGATGCCATAAGAGGACTCGACGTCGTAATCGTCACTACAGCAAAAACTGATGAAGAGGCAAGAGTATTTTTAGAGAAAATGGGGATGCCCTTTAGAAAGTAAAGAGGAGGGAAAATTTTGGCAAAGAAATCGATGATTGCTAAACAACAGAGGAAACAAAAGTTTAGCACACAAGAATACAATAGATGCAAGCTATGTGGAAGACCCCACGCGTATTTGAGAAAATATGGAATTTGCCGTATATGCTTCAGAGAACTGGCATATAAAGGACAGATACCTGGAGTTAAAAAAGCTAGCTGGTAAATTCGAAGGTTATGAAAGGAGGTAACTAACATGATGACAGATCCAATTGCGGATATGTTGACGCGCATCAGAAACGGCAATAATGCTAAGCATGATTCAGTAGATGTTCCTGCTTCCAACATCAAAAAGGAAATTGCACAAATCCTCTTGACCGAAGGGTTTATAAAAGGATTCGATGTAATAGAGGATGGTAAGCAAGGTATTATTCGAATAGATTTAAAATATGGTAAAAACAGCGAAAAAGTAATAAGCGGAATAAAGAGAATCTCAAAACCAGGCCTGAAAGTTTATGTTAAAAGCGACGAAGTACCCAGAGTCCTTGGTGGACTTGGTATAGCTGTTTTGTCTACTTCAAAGGGTATTCTTACAGACAAACAGGCCAGAAAAGAAAATGTAGGTGGAGAGGTAATTTGTTACGTTTGGTAATTTTTACCGAATTAGTGGAACAGGAGGTGCACACATGTCAAGAATTGGTTTAAAGCCAATAAACCTGCCTGGCGGAGTTGAAGTAAAAGTTAGTGAAGACAACTTTGTTGAGGTCAGGGGTCCAAAAGGACAGTTATCCGAGCAATTAAGCCCTGAGATGGCTATTTCAATAGAAGATGGCGTGCTGAATGTATCCAGACCGTCAGAGACAAAGAAGCACAAGTCCCTACATGGATTATCGAGAACATTGATCTCAAATATGATTGTAGGAGTAACTGAAGGCTATTCAAAGACTCTGGAATTAGTAGGTACAGGATATAGAGCAGCCAAAAATGGCAACAAACTTGTTCTAACACTTGGTTATTCTCACCCGATAGAGCTTGAGGATCCAAAGGGAATTGAAGTTGAAGTGCCAGCACAAAACAAGATAATTGTAAAAGGTATAGATAAACAGCAAGTAGGTAACTATGCAGCAAAGATCAGAGATTTCAGAAAACCTGAGCCATATAAAGGTAAAGGAGTTAAGTACTCTGATGAAGTTATCCGCCGTAAGGTTGGGAAAACTGGTAAGTAGAAGGGAGTGAACAGATTTGCTAAAAAAGATAGATAGAAACAAGGCAAGACAGAAAAGACATGAAAGAGTAAGGCAAAAGATCAGTGGCACTCCTGTGAAACCAAGGTTGAGCGTGTATAGGAGTGGAAATCATATATATGCCCAGATTATCGATGATGTTGCAGGACATACTCTGGCTTCAGCATCAAGTCTGGATAAGTCTTTAAACCTTACTTCGACCAAAAACAAGGAAGCTGCAAAGATTATTGGTCAGACAATTGGGAAGATCGCTGTAGAAAAAGGGATCGAAGAAGTAGTGTTTGACAGAAGTGGCTATTTGTATCATGGGAGAGTTAAAGAGCTGGCTGACGGTGCTAGAGAAGCCGGACTCAAATTCTAGTAGAAGGAGGGGAATTAATGGACCGTTTATATGTTGATGCAAGTGAATTGGATTTAAAAGAGAGAGTTGTTAATATAAATAGAGTTGCAAAAGTAGTAAAAGGCGGTAGAAACTTTAGGTTTAGTGCTCTTGTAGTCGTCGGAGACGAAAATGGACACGTTGGCATAGGCATGGCCAAAGCTACTGAGGTACCAGAAGCTATAAGAAAAGCTATTCAGGATGCTAAGAAGCACGTTGTCGAGATACCTCTTCTGGGTACTACTATTCCTCATGAGATCCTTGGGGTCTATGGAGCAGGAAGAGTATTGTTAAAACCATCCAAAGAAGGTACAGGAGTTATCGCTGGCGGAGCTGTTCGTGCCGTTTGCGAGCTGGTAGGAATTAGAGATATCAGAACTAAATCACTTGGTTCAAACAACCCAAGAAACGTCGTCAATGCAACAATGGAAGCTCTAATGGGATTAAAGAGAGCTGAGGACGTCGCTAAACTTAGAGGGAAAACTATAGAAGAAATACTAGGTTAGGGGGGAAGGAAATGACTGTGATCAAAATTAAATTGGTTAAGAGTCTGATAGGGAAACCTGAAAGCCATAGAAAAACAATTAAAGCCCTTGGCTTAAGAAAGATCGGTCAGGTAGTGGAAAAGAATGATACCCCTCAAATCAGAGGTATGATACATCAAGTAGACTACATGGTTGAAGTACTAGACTAATAAAGGAGGTGTACCAATTGAAACTGAATGATTTAAGACCAAACGTCGGTGGCGGATCCAAGCCTAAGAAAAGGCTGGGAAGAGGAACCGGGTCAGGACTTGGTAAAACATCTGGCAAGGGACACAAAGGTCAGAACGCAAGATCAGGCGGAGGAGTAAGACCTGGTTTTGAAGGAGGCCAAATGCCTTTATTTAGGAGATTGCCAAAACGTGGCTTTACCAATATATTCGCCACAGAATATGCGATTGTAAATCTCGATGATTTAAATAGATTTGAAGAAGATACAGTAGTTACACCAGAATTGCTATTTGCTGAAGGTATCGTAAAAGCTGGAAAAGCAAAAGATGGAATTAAGATACTAGGAGATGGCGAACTGAGTGTAAAACTAACGGTACAGGCACACAAATTCAGCAAAACTGCCGCGGAGAAGATTGAAGCTGCGGGCGGAAAGGCAGAGGTGATTTAGATGCTTTCGACCTTAAAAAATGCATGGAGAGTGCCGGATATTAGGAAAAAACTGATTTTTACAGTTCTGATGCTTCTGGTAGTACGACTAGGTGCAGCAATACCAGTACCATTTATGAACAAGGCTGTAATCAGCAGCATTTTTAACAGCAGTCAGGGAGGAATCCTGCAGTTTCTGGATATGATGGGAGGGGGAACCTTCAGTAGTTACAGCGTATTTGCTGCAAACATCTATCCATACATCACTGCGTCGATCATTATCCAGCTTTTGACCATTGCAATTCCTAAGCTAGAAGAATTGGCTAAGGAAGGCGAAGAAGGCAAAAAGAAAATCAACAAATACACCAGGTATGGAGCCGTTGTTCTTGCAGCTGTAACAGCAAGCGGATATACATTCGGACTGTTCAGACAGGCTCTTGAAACAAAGAACTCCATGCAGACAGCAATAGTCATTCTATCAATGGTGGCAGGAACTGCTTTTCTAATGTGGATAGGGGATCTGATATCAGAACAAGGAATAGGAAACGGTATATCACTTTTGATATTTATAGGTATAATTTCTAGGCTGCCATCTGACCTTATAAATTGGGTTAAATTGGTGAGCATAGGACAAATGAGTATTTTTACTCTTTTGATATTTGGACTCGTACTTCTTGCAATTGTAGTTTTCGTAGTGTTACTTCAAGAAGGCGAGAGAAGAATACCAGTGCAGTATGCGAAGAGAGTAGTCGGCAGAAAAATGTACGGTGGACAAAGCACTCACATACCTATTAAGGTTTTGATGGCTGGAGTTATACCCGTAATATTTGCTCAGTCACTACTGGCACTTCCACAGACTCTAGCTCTGTTTTCAAAGGGCGGAATAACACAATGGATTGAAAGATATCTGACTCCGTCAGGTGAAGTTGGTATTTGGATATATTCCATCCTGAATATTCTTTTAATAGTATTCTTCACATACTTCTATACTGCTGTGCAGTTTAATACAGTGGAATACTCAAAGAGCATTCAGCAAAACGGCGGATTTATCCCTGGTATCAGACCAGGCAGACCTACTTCTGATTACCTAAACAAAGTAGTTAACAGGGTAGTATTTGTAGGTGGAGCATCCTTAGCATTACTGGCTACACTTCCAATAGTGTTGTCAAAACTGTTTGATATGAAACTTAATTTTGGTGGTACCGCAATTATAATCGTTGTAGGTGTGGCGTTAGAGACTATGAAACAGATAGAATCTCAATTGCTAATGAGACACTACAAGGGATTTTTGAAATAGACTATAGGAGATGATTTTATGAGATTAATATTACTAGGCCCTCCAGGAGCAGGTAAAGGTACTCAAGCATCAGCTATAGTGGAAAAATATCAAATTCCCCATATATCTACAGGGGATATATTCAGAGCTAATATAAAAGAAGGCACTGCCCTTGGCAAAGAAGCTAAATCCTATATGGATAAAGGCCTTCTGGTACCTGACGAGCTAGTTGTTACAATCGTCAAGGACAGGCTGCTGAAAGATGATTGTGCTAAAGGTTTTCTGCTCGATGGTTTTCCTAGAACAGTAAGTCAGGCTAAATCGTTGGATTCCGAGCTAAATGAAATGGGTATCGAATTAGACAGAGTTATTAATATTAACGCAGATGCTGGTATATTGGTTGAAAGAGCTGTTGGCAGAAGAATCTGTAGAGAATGCGGCGCAACTTATCACGTTAAATTCAATCCTCCAAAGGTTGAAGGTGTTTGCGACAAAGATGGAGGAGAACTCTATCAAAGAGATGACGACAACGAAGAAACTGTATCCACAAGGATAAGTGTCTACATGGAACAGACTCAGCCTCTTATAGATTATTATGGTGATAGAGGTCTGTTGCTGAATGTCGATGGCACTCTTGAAATAGAGACCGTCTCCAGATTAATATCTGAAGCTCTCGAAGACTAGAAGAGGTGAAAACAATGGATTCCACTAGCGACATAACCATCGGACAGGTGGTGAAGTCAAGAGCTGGTCGAGATAAAGGGAGAATTTTTCTAGTTTATCAAATCGTCGATGAGCACTTTGTAAGAGTGATTGACGGAGATCTGAGGAAACTAGACAGCCCAAAGAAGAAGAAAATTAAACATCTAATTATCTTCAATACGGTACTCCCTGAATTCAAAGAAAAGATCGAAAACGGCGTTAAGATCAATAACTCATATGTAAGGAAGATACTGGAACCTTTCAATAAGAGTTTTTAATGTGCTGAACAGGAGGTTCGAAATCCAATGGCCAAAAAAGAAGACGTTATAGAGGTTGAAGGCACTGTAGTAGATGCACTGCCAAATGCCATTTTCAAAGTTAGACTGGAAAATGGACATGAAATTTTAGCCCATATTTCTGGCAAACTCAGGATGAATTACATCAGGATACTGCCAGGAGATACTGTAACTGTGGAGCTATCACCCTATGATTTGACTAGGGGAAGAATAACCTGGCGAAACAAGTAGTATAGGAGGGATTAATATGAAAGTCAGACCATCTGTAAAAAAGATGTGTGAAAAATGTAAAATAATCAGGAGAAAAGGACGAGTAATGGTTATCTGTGAAAATCCTAAACATAAACAAAAACAAGGTTAATCGAATATATCGAAAAACAGGAGGTGTAGAAGTTAATGGCAAGAATTGCAGGCGTAGACTTACCAAGAGATAAACGCGTTGAAGTTGGCTTGACATATATATTTGGCATAGGAAGATCAAGGTCCAATGAAATATTAAGCAAAGCTGGTGTGAGCCCAAATACAAGGGTAAAAGACCTGACAGAGACCGAAGTATCTAACCTGAGAGCTATCATAGACACTTACCATGTTGAAGGTGACCTTAGAAGAGATGTCGCCCTGAATATAAAGCGTCTTAAAGAAATAAACTGCTACAGAGGAATCAGACATAAGAGAGGACTACCTGTAAGGGGTCAGAGAACAAAGACTAATGCAAGGACAAGAAAAGGTCCTAGAAGAATAGTATCCAAGAAGAAGTAGGTAAAGGAGGGGAATTAAATGGCACCTAAAAAAGGCAAAGCAACTCGTGTGAGGAGACGAGAGCGAAAGAACATCGAGAGAGGTCAAGCTCATATTTCTTCATCATTCAATAATACAATGGTAACATTGACAGACATGCAGGGGAATGTTATATCCTGGGCAAGTGCTGGACAATTAGGATTCAGAGGGTCAAGAAAATCCACTCCCTATGCTGCTCAGCAGGCAGCTGAAGAAGCTGCCAAAAAAGCTATGGAACACGGACTCAAAATTGTCGAAGTATATGTTAAAGGTCCTGGATCAGGAAGAGAAGCTGCAATTAGGTCACTACAAGCATCAGGACTGGAAGTAAGCATGATAAAAGACGTTACTCCAATTCCGCACAATGGTTGCAGACCACCGAAGAGAAGAAGAGTTTAACAGGAGGTGTAGATAAATATGGCAAGATATACTGGGCCAACTTGCAGATTGTGCCGAAGAGAGGGTACAAAACTGTTCCTTAAAGGGGATAGATGTTATTCTGACAAATGCGCTTTAAATAAAAGGAATTTTGCACCCGGACAACATGGAACTTCAAGAAAGAAAGTTACTGAGTACGGTATGCAGTTAAGAGAAAAACAAAAAGTACGTAGATTTTACGGGATTTCTGAGTCTCAAATGTCCAAGTATTTCCTTATGGCTGATAAGATGAAGGGAATTACTGGTGAGAATCTTTTAAGTATATTAGAATCAAGAATGGACAATGTCGTTTTCAGAATGGGTTTTGCTTCATCCAGAGCAGAAGCCAGACAATTGGTAACACACGGACATTTCCTTCTCAATGGACATAAAGTGAATATTCCATCACAGCTTACAACAGTAGGCGATGTCATTGAAGTTAAGGAAAAAAGCAGAGGCAGCGAGAAGTTTAAAGCTCTTGTTGAAAATCACAATGGGAATGCAGTTCCATGGGTGAGTGTAGACCTTGAAAAAATGAGAGGTTCTATAGTAGCAGCATCAACAAGAGAAGACATAGACCTCCCAGTAGAAGAGCACTTGATCGTTGAGCTTTACTCGAGATAATCGATAAAGCCGATATTAGTTGCCCTCGTCCGTTAAAAACCAAAAGTCAAGGAGGGTTATGATTAATGATTGAGATAGAAAAACCCAGAATAGAGATAATTGAATTAAGCGAAGATGGAAGCTATGGTAAGTTCATTGTTGAACCGCTTGAGAGAGGATATGGAACTACTCTGGGTAATTCCCTGAGAAGAGTGCTGTTATCATCTCTGCCAGGTGCTGCCATTTCTAGTGTGAAGTTCCAGGGTGTATTGCATGAATTTGCAACAATACCAGGAGTACTGGAGGATGTTCCTGAAATCATTCTAAACATCAAGGAGATTGCTGCCAAGATGTATACAGAAGAGCCAGTTACCATGCTAATAGATGCAGTTGGGCCACAGGTAGTAACCGCAGGCGATATCGCTACAGGTATGGAAGTTGAAATCGTAAATAAAGATCAGTACATTGCTACTGTAAATGAAGATGGAAGACTTAACATTGAACTGGAGCTAATCAGAGGCAGGGGCTATTCCATAGCGGAAAAAAACAAAAAAGATGGACAACCAGTTGGAGTTATACCAGTAGATTCATCATTTACCCCAGTAAGCAAAGTGAATTACAAAATTGAAAATACGAGGGTAGGACAAATCACTGACTATGACAAGCTGGTTTTGGAAGTCTGGACAAATGGTACTATGAGTGCTGATGAAGCTACTTCGCTTGGTGCTAAGATTTTGACAGAACACCTGAATTTGTTCATCGGGTTGACAGAACACGTTAACGATGTTGAAATAATGGTTGAAAAAGAAGAGGATAAGAAAGAAAAAGTTCTTGAAATGACTGTTGAAGAATTAGATCTTTCAGTCCGTAGCTATAACTGCCTCAAGAGGGCAGCAATAAACACAGTAGAAGAGCTTACTCAGAAAACTGAGGAAGACATGATGAAAGTAAGAAACCTTGGGAAAAAATCCCTTGAAGAAGTTCAAAGAAAGCTTGCTGAATTAGGTTTGAGCCTCAAAAGCAGCGATGAGTAATCATAGCGAGAAGGAGGGATTGATATGACAACTTTAAGAAAGCTGGGACGTCTTACATCTCACAGAAAAGCGATGTTGAGAAATCTGGTCACTTCTTTGTTAAGAGAAGAGAGAATAGAAACCACAGTAACCAGAGCAAAAGAAGCTAAGAGAATGGCTGAAAAGATGATTACCCTGGGCAAAAGGGGAGATCTCCATGCCAGAAGGCAGGCACTGGCCTATATATATGATGAAGATGTTGTCAAGAAACTGTTTGACGAAATTGCTCCAAAGTATGCAGAAAGAAATGGTGGCTATACGAGAGTAATTAAAGTGGGACCACGTCGTGGAGACGGAGCTGAGATAGCTATATTGGAACTGGTGTAAAACGTGGGGGATTAAGTTTGAGGGCTTAGTCCCTTTGTCTTTGATTGAATAACGGGTATCCATATGGTATATTGTACTGGTAAGATAATAACCGATAGAGGTAGTGCAATGAATGAAAACATTATGATTGACATACAAAAAGTTTGCTACGAATACACTTCATATATCGATGAAAGCATTCAACTGGCAGTCAAAGAACTTAGCCTGCAGATTAAAAGAGGAGAATTCATCGCTATTTTAGGACATAACGGCTCTGGTAAGTCTACTCTTGCAAAGCTGATTAATGGCCTTATTTTGCCGTCCAGTGGGGATGTCTTTGTAAATGGAATAAATACCAAGGATGAAGAAAGAATATGGGATATTAGATCCACAGCAGGTATGGTTTTCCAAAATCCTGATAACCAGATTGTTGCAACAATCGTGGAAGAAGACGTTGCATTTGGCCCTGAAAACTTAGGGATTCCACCATTAGAAATCAGAAAAAGAGTTGACGAAGCATTGGAGACTGTTGAAATGAGTGAATATAAGTCCCATGCACCGCATCTTTTATCTGGTGGACAGAAACAGAGAGTTGCCATCGCAGGTATACTTGCTATGGAACCAGAGTGTATTATATTTGATGAACCAACAGCAATGCTTGATCCAGTTGGCAGGCAAGAAGTAATGGATACCATAAAGAAGCTTAACAAGGAAAAGAATAAGACTATTATTCTAATTACCCACTATATGGACGAGGCTGTAGAAGCCGACAGAGTAATGGTTTTAAACGAAGGAGAGGCCGTATTAATGGGCGCTCCCAATGAGATATTCAGAAAAGTAGAGCTATTAAAATCTCTTGGACTTGATGTGCCTCAAGTAACAGAACTGGTTTATGAAATAAACAAGGAAGGGTACTCTTTTAGAGATGATGTTCTATCTGTAGAGGAGCTGGTAAAACTATTATGATAATCCAGATAAAAGAACTCAATTTTGTGTATAACCCAGGGACTCCCTTTGAGAAAAAGGCTCTAGATGACATAAACCTTACTATTGAAGAAGGTGAATTCATAGGGCTAATAGGACATACCGGCTCTGGAAAATCTACTTTGGTGCAACATTTAAATGGACTTATCAAGCCTACTTCTGGTGAGATTATTATTGATGGTGAGAGCCTTTCTGACAAGAATACAAAAATGAGAAGCATAAGGCAAAAAGTAGGCCTTGTGTTTCAATATCCGGAACATCAGCTATTTGAGGAAACTATTTATAAGGATATAGCTTTTGGTCCAAAGAATTTAGGTCTTTCACAAGAAGAGGTGGATGAACGCGTTCGTTACGCCATGGATCTTGTTGGTCTCGACTTTGATGAGTTGAAGGAAAGATCTCCATTTGAACTATCCGGAGGACAGAAGAGGAGAGTAGCAATAGCTGGAGTAGTTGCTATGAAACCAAAGGTTCTGGTACTTGATGAGCCTACAGCAGGTCTTGATCCTAAGGGAAGAGATGACATACTCGAAGAGATAAGAAATCTCTATACAAAAGAAAATATCACGATTATACTTGTTTCTCATAGCATGGAGGATATTGCCAGGCTTGTAAACAGGATATTTGTAATGCATAAAAGCAAAGTCGCTATGGATGGTACCACGAGAGAGATTTTCAGGAAATCCGATGAGCTGGAGAGTATGGGTCTTGGAGTACCTCAGATAACAAAATTTATGAAGAGATTCAAAGCTCTGGGGCATCCAGTCAGAGATGACATCCTAACAGTTGAAGAAGCCAAGATAGAGATGCTGAAATATTTGAGAGGTAAGAAAGATGCTTAAAGACATAACTATAGGTCAATATTTTCCGGGCACTTCGATTGTTCACAAGCTTGATCCGAGGGTCAAAATCGTCGTGACTGCAATGTTTATCGCTTCGTTATTCTTTATTACGAAGTTTTATCCCTATGCTCTGATAGTATTGTTTATTGGAATGGTAATTAACAATGCAAAACTTCCAATTAAATTTATATTAAAGGGCTTAAAACCATTGATGTTCATAATACTAATTACTTTTGCAATCAATCTCTTTATGACAAAAGGAGAAGTGCTAGTAACTCTTGGACCGCTTACAGTCACAAAAGAAGGTCTGAGACAATCAGTATTTATGGCTTTGAGGCTAGTATTTCTAATAACGGGTACATCGCTTCTAACTCTCACAACTTCACCTATAGCACTTACAGATGGAATAGAAAAACTGCTTTCACCATTCAAAAAAATTGGACTGCCTGCTCACGAGTTGGCTATGATGATGACTATAGCGCTGAGATTTATACCTACGTTGCTTGAAGAAACTGATAAAATTATGAAAGCACAAATGGCAAGAGGTGCTGATTTTGAATCGGGTAACATATTAAACAGAGCAAAAAACCTGGTACCGTTATTAGTTCCTTTGTTTATCAATGCCTTCAGAAGAGCAGATGACCTTGCGACTGCAATGGAAGCCAGGTGTTACAGAGGTGGAGATGGAAGGACAAGACTCAATGAATTGATGTTTAAGAAAAGCGATTATGTCATACTAACTGGGATGATAGCATTTTTCGGAATATTGATATCTACCAGGTATTTTGGGTGATAGTATGAGAAACATTAAACTCTTAATAGAGTATGATGGCACAGGATACAATGGATGGCAGTATCAGGAAAATGGCATATCTATCCAGCAAGAAATAGAAGATGCCTTTTATAGAATTACTGGAGAAAAAGTAAAATTAATAGGTTCTGGAAGAACTGATGCAGGAGTTCATGCGCTTGGACAGGTGGCAAATTTTTTTACCGATTCAACTATTCCTGGGAAGAAAATCAAATATGCACTCAATAATGAATTGCCTGATGACATCAAGATAATTGACTCAGAAGAGGCAGAATTTAAATTTCATTCACGCTTTGACGCAACACATAAGAGATACAGATACAGAATATACACTGGCGAAGTGGAAAGGCCAATGTTGAGGAATTATACTTACCATTTTAAATATCATCTGGATGTAGAACTTATGAGAAATGCAGCGAAAGATTATATTGGAACTCATGATTACGCTGCCTTTAAAGGTCGCAGAAGTGTGACAAAGACAACCATAAGGACAATAAACAGCATAGACATTGTCAAAAAAGGAATGATAATTGAAATTATTATTGATGGCAATAGTTTTATGAGAAATATGGTTCGAATAATGGTGGGAACTCTCATAGAAATAGGGAACGGTCAACGAGATAAAAACTCGATTTCCAGACTATTCGCATCAGGAGATAGAAATCATTCGGGGTTTACAGCTCCTGGAAAAGGATTGTTTTTAGATAGTGTATTTTATGATGAAATCAACTGTTGACATCAGTATTTCATTGTATTAGAATATATAAGTGTGTGTAAGAAGAACCCGGAAACTTCTTATTAACACCTTTAGAAAAGTTGTTGCAAGGAGGGAAAAATTTGAAAAGTTACATGGCTAAAGCCAGTGAAGTAGAAAGAAAATGGTATATCATAGATGCTGAAGACAAAGTACTCGGCAGACTTGCAACAGAGGTGGCTACTATTTTAAGAGGCAAGAACAAGCCGGTTTACACACCTCATGTTGATACAGGAGATTATGTAATAATAATAAATGCTGAAAAAGTTAAACTTACAGGTAAAAAGCTTGAGCAAAATGAGCATATTTACCATACAGGACATCCCGGAGGTTTGAAGCGAGTTCCTTATCAAAGACTTATGGAAAAAAACCCAGAGAAGATAATTGAACTTGCTGTTAAGGGAATGCTTCCCAAAAACAGCCTCGGCAGAAGTATGTACAGGAAATTAAAGGTATACAGCGGTACAGAGCATGGACATGAAGCTCAAAAACCCGAAGTATACGAATTTTAATCTGGTTAGAAGGGAGGACTGTAAATGGCTGTAACACAATTTTTAGGAACTGGAAGAAGAAAGACATCTGTTGCTAGAGTCAGGCTTCTACCTGGAAATGGAAATTTCACAATTAATAATAGAGATATTGAAGAATTTTTCGATTACGAGACTCTGAGAGTAATAGCCAGAGAACCGCTGACCATAACTGATACTCTTGATAAATACGATGTATTTGTCAACGTATATGGCGGAGGCTTCACAGGACAAGCTGGTGCTATCAGACACGGAATCGCCAGAGCACTTCTCGAAGCAGACGGAGAGCTGAGACCTTTACTTAAAAAGGCTGGGCACCTCACAAGAGATCCGAGAATGAAAGAAAGAAAGAAATATGGACTTAAAAAAGCAAGAAGAAGTCCACAGTTCAGCAAGAGATAGTTTTGATAGAAAAACAAGCGAAAGAGCTACAGATATGTGGCTCTTTTATTGTACTTATAAATATAATAAAAGCGTCTGGAGTAAAATGTTGATTCTATGATAAAATAACGATAAAATAACGATAAAAGAATGATATATTATAATGTAACGAGGTGAAAGCATGATTCAGATCAGACCAGTATCAGATTTAAGAAATAAGTTCCCAGAAATTGAAGACATGGTTATTAGAGAAGGACAACCGGTGTATCTTACAAAGAATGGATATGGTTCTATGGTTGTATTAAGTTTGGAGAAATATGCCGAATTAACAGATGAAGTAGAACTTAAGTTGGATGAAGCGGATAAAGAAGCAGATTTAACTGATACCAGATATACTCATGATGAAGTTTTTTCAAAAGTGAGGTCAAGAATAAATGCCGGAAAGTAAATATATTTTAAGATACCTTCCTACGGAATATAAAGAAAGATACCGGGAGAACAATCAATTGTAAAATTAGTCCTTGGTGAAATATAATGAGTTTCTAGTAGTAAGTGAGGTTCAGCAGAAATATGTAGTTTCAAAAAAGGATAATATAAGAGTCCAGCAGACATATGTTAACCCCACAGATATTACTAAACAAGAGGTAGATGCCTTTAGACAACAATTATTAGAGGACGAGCATAGTGAAATCTATTGCTTATCTACATTGTTAGCCTATGCAGGTTTAAGAATTAGCGAGGCACTTAATATCCAATTAACAGATTTCAATTTAAATGTAGGAGAGTTAAAGGTCAGTGGCAAGGGGGATAAGGATAGAATTGTCTATTTAAATGAGAAGATAATTAATAGCATAAGGGAATTATTAAGGGTAAGGAAAAGCGATAATCCGTATTTATTTGCTAATAATAAAGGTGGTATAATCCATAGATCTACGGTTAATAAGGTTTTTAATAAATACAGCAATAGAATCACACCTCATACATTGCGACATTATTTTTGCACAATTGCCTTAGAGGGTGGCTTATCACTTCGTGAGGTCGCTTATTTAGCAGGCCATAGTAATACTCATGCAACATTGCTTTATTTAAATCCTAGTAAAGATGCTATTAAAGGGAAAATTAATAACCTGTAATTAAGGGCTGTGAAAAGGTTCATGTGTTTGGCAATACAAAAATACAACTTTTGGCAACCAAAAGTACAATTACCAGTACCTTCTTAACTATTTGATCAACGAATTTGTCATCCTGTAACTTTTACCTGTGAACATCAGCAGATGTGAATGGTGTACGAGTCTG
>JACDJA010001362.1_pt1 | contig 20735 bp, 18 predicted proteins | sample 7449241 | NCBI WGS metagenome assembly JACDJA01 (sample SAMN14253289, study PRJNA609438) | sludge metagenome | isolation source: initial anaerobic sludge | collected 2018-12-20 | reverse complement strand
TGTCGATGCTCGACGACCGCAAGGTGCTGCACCGCCAGGTGGTGGGTCAGCTCCAGGGCGACCCTCGCGTCGCGCTCAGCGCGGTGCCGGTGTCCTCCGCGGTGGAGCGGATGGGCCTCGAGCAGGTTCCGGCGGTGCTGGCGTCGCCGCTCAACCTGGCCGCGGTGGCCTACCGGCGTCTGTGGGCCGAGGTGGAGGACCGCCTCGACCTGGACGCGCCCTCGGGCTCGGTGATCGACCTCACCGTCGGTGCCGCCGCCGAGCAGTCTGCCGACGTCGTCAGCTGAGCCGACCTGCAGCGCCCACGAGCGGCTTTGCCGCTCGCCTGCTGTGCTTCCCGCTCAGCCGCCGCTCGCCTGCTGTGCTTCCCGCTCAGCCGCCGCTCGCCTGCTTGGCAACAGCGTCGGCCTTGGCCTTCACCGCCTCGGGATCCATGAGGTACCGATCCTCGATCGCCATCTCCTGGGCCGGGCGGAACGCATCGTCGAGCTCGAACACGAGCGGCACGCCGGTCGGGATGTTCAGCCCGGTGATCTCCTCGTCGGAGATGCCGAGCAGGTGCTTGACGAGCGCCCGCAGCGAGTTGCCGTGTGCCGCGACCAGCACGGTGCTGCCCGCCGCGAGGTCACCGACGATCGCGTCGTACCAGTACGGGAGCATCCGCTCGACGACGTCGGCCAGGCACTCCGAGGACGGAACCAGCTCAGGGGGCAGCGAGGCGTAGCGCGGGTCGTCGTTCGGGTTGAACCGGTTGTCGGCCGCGATCGCCGGCGGCGGAACGTCGTAGCTGCGACGCCACACGAGCACCTGGTCCGCGCCGTACTGGTCGACGGTCTCCTTCTTGTTCTTCCCGGTGAGGTCGCCGTAGTGGCGCTCGTTCAGCCGCCAGCTGCGACGCACCGGGACCCAGAGCCGGCCCATCGACTCGAGCGCCAGGTTGGCGGTGCGGATCGCCCGCAGCTGCAGCGACGTGTGCACCACGTCGGGAGCGATCCCGGCCTCGGTGAGCATCCCGCCCGCTGCGGCGGCCTCGGCCTGTCCGGTGTCGGTGAGGTCGCAGTCGTACCAACCGGTGAACAGGTTCTCGCGGTTCCACTCGCTCTCGCCGTGGCGGAGCAGGACGAGCTGGTGCATGGTCGATCTCCCGGTTCGGATGCCGCCGACGATGGTGGCCCACGGCGGCGCCGCGCCGCCACACGACCACGGTCCCCCTCCATCAAGCGCCCACTGCGGCCGAGGGGATCCTGAGGGCCACGTCAGCGAATGCGGCACACGACCGGTGCGGGCCTGACAACATCGCACTCAACTTTGCTATGCTGCGGAACGTCACGAATGCCCGATCCGGTGTCCGACGCCCCTATCGTGGGTCGTCGGGCGGCGAATCGGACCGCGCGAATCGGACAGCGCAGGGGTGCGTTCCGGCCCCTCGTCGACCGCATCCCTCCCCATCCGGCGATCCAGCCGGCTCGATCTCACAACGACAGCCGTCCGGGACCCACGGAGGTCCTCGGTCGGGAACCAGAAAGCGAGAACACCACATGCCCAAGGCAGTCGGTATCGACCTCGGTACGACCAACTCCGTCGTCTCGGCCCTCGAGGCCGGCGACGCCGTCGTCATCCCCAACGCAGAGGGCGACCGGACCACCCCGTCGGTGGTCGCCTTCGCCAAGGACGGCGAGGTGCTCGTCGGTGAGGTGGCCAAGCGCCAGGCGGTCACGAACGCGGATCGCACGATCCGATCGGTCAAGCGCCACATGGGCACCAACTGGGACATCGAGATCGACGGCAAGAAGTACACGTCGCAGGAGATCTCGGCCCGCATCCTCATGAAGCTCAAGCGCGACGCCGAGTCCTACCTGGGCGACACCGTCACCCAGGCCGTGATCACCGTGCCCGCGTACTTCGACGACGCCCAGCGCACGGCCACCAAGGAGGCAGGTCAGATCGCCGGCCTCGAGGTGCTGCGCATCATCAACGAACCGACGGCGGCCGCGCTGGCCTACGGCATGGACAAGGAGGCCGACGACCAGACGATCCTCGTGTTCGACCTCGGCGGCGGGACCTTCGACGTCTCGGTGCTCGAGATCGGTGACGGGGTCTTCGAGGTCAAGTCCACCCATGGCGACACCAGCCTGGGCGGCGACGACTGGGACCAGCGGGTCATCGACTGGCTCGTCGACTCGTTCAAGGGCGACCACGGCGTCGACCTGGGCAACGACAAGATGGCGCTGCAGCGTCTCAAGGAGGCGGCGGAGAAGGCCAAGATCGAGCTGTCGCAGGTGACCCAGACGCAGATCAACCTGCCGTTCATCACCGCCACCGACGCCGGCCCACTCCACCTGGACTACGGGCTGTCGCGTTCGAAGTTCCAGGAGATGACCGCGGATCTGATCGAGCGGTGCAAGGTGCCCTTCGAGCAGGCGATCAAGGACGCCGGCGTCTCCAAGGACCAGGTCGACCACATCATCATGGTCGGCGGCTCCACCCGCATGCCCGCGGTGCAGGAGCTGGTCGAGAGCCTGACCGGTCGTGAACCGCACAAGGGCGTCAACCCCGATGAGGTCGTCGCCATGGGTGCCTCGATCCAGGCGGGCGTGCTCAAGGGCGACGTCAAGGACGTGCTCCTGCTCGACGTCACCCCGCTGTCGCTCGGCATCGAGACCAAGGGCGGCGTGATGACCAAGCTCATCGAGCGCAACACCACGATCCCCACCAAGAAGACCGAGGTGTTCACCACCGCAGAGGACAGCCAGCCGTCGGTGGAGATCCACGTCCTGCAGGGCGAGCGGGAGATGGCCGACTTCAACAAGACGCTCGGCAAGTTCCAGCTCGTCGACCTGCCGCTCGCCCCTCGTGGCGTGCCGCAGATCGAGGTCACCTTCGACATCGACGCCAACGGCATCGTGAACGTGTCGGCCAAGGACCGTGCCACCAATCGCGAGCAGTCGATCACGATCACCGGGCAGTCGTCGCTGTCGAAGGACCAGATCGACCAGATGGTGCGCGACGCGGAGTCCCACGCCGAGGAGGACCGTCGACGCAAGGACGAAGCCGACGTCCGCAACCGCGCCGATGCACTCGTGTACCAGACCGAGAAGCTCCTCCGTGAGCAGGGCGACAAGGTCGACCCGACGGAGAAGGACGTCGTCGAGTCGGCACTCGTCGAGCTCAAGGACGCGCTCAACGGCAGCGACCTCGATCGGATGAACACGGCGTCGGAGAGCCTGATGGCCGCCACCCAGAAGCTGTCGCAGCTCATGTACGAGCAGGCTGCGCAGGCCGACGCCGGCGAGCCCGGTGCGGGCGGTGGCGATCACGCCGCGGCATCCGACGACGAGGTGGTCGACGCCGAGATCGTCGACGAGGATCCGAAGTGAGCTCGGCCGACCCTATCGACGGAGATCCCCGCGACGACGAGGTCGTCGACGGTGAGGGCATCGATGACCTCACCGTCGACGCCGACCTCGACGAGCTCGAGGCGGACCTCGCCGGTCTGGGCCAGAGTGCAGCGCCTGGCGGAGCGGGCCAGAGTGCAGCGCCTGGCGGAGCGGGCCAGAGTGCAGCGCCTGGCGGAGCAGGCCAGAGTGCAGAGGACGCGGTTGTCGAGGCCGTCGAGTTCGCCCAGCGGGTGGAGACCGAGCGCGACGAGCTGCGCGACCTCGTGCAGCGCGTCAAGGCGGACTTCGACAACTACAAGCGCCGTGTCGAGGTGCAGCGCGCCGAGCAGCGCGCCGTCGCTGCCATGGACCTGGTGAACGAGCTGCTCCCGGTGCTCGACGCGTGCGACGCGGCGATCGTCGCCGGTCACGACGACGTGGCGCCGGTGCAGTCGCAGCTGTTCGCGACCCTGGCCAAGCGCGGCCTGGTGAAGGTGTCCGACGTCGACGTCGACTTCGACCCGAACGTCCACGAAGCCGTGTTGCACGAAGAGGGCGATGGCGATCCCGTCGTCGTCGAGGTGCTGCGCGCCGGCTACCTCTGGAACGACCACGTCGTGCGCGCAGCGATGGTGAAGGTGAAGGGCTGAGCTCGTGTCATCGCCGCAGCGCGAGTGGTTCGAGAAGGACTACTACGCGGTCATCGGGGTTCCGGAGACGGCACCGGCGAAGGACATCACCAAGGCGTACCGCAAGCTCGCCCGCGAGCTGCACCCCGACGCGAACCCCGATGATCCGAGCGCAGAGGAGCGCTTCAAGGAGGTGTCGGCTGCCTACGAGGTGATCGGCGATCCCGACAAGCGCGAGCAGTACGACGAGGTCCGCAAGATGGGCCCGGTCGGTGCCGGCTTCGGCGGTCCGGGCGGTCCCGGTGCGGGCGGCTTCGGCGGCTTCGCTCCCGGGGGTGCCGACATCTCCGACCTGCTCGGCAACCTGTTCGGGCGAGGTCGCCAGGGCGGAGGTCCGGCTGCGGCGTCGAACGGACCACGTCGAGGCGCCGATGTCGAAGCCACGCTCACGATGTCCTTCGACGACGCCGCCCGCGGCGCCACCACCACGGTCAACGTGGTCTCCGACGTCCGTTGCCCCGACTGCGCAGGCAGCGGGGCCGCACCCGGCACCTCGCCGCTGCGGTGCCCCGACTGCGGCGGCACCGGGGCGATCGCGGAGGACCAGGGCTTCTTCTCGTTCAGCTCGCCGTGCCCGCGCTGCGGCGGCAGGGGACGGATCATCGAGACGCCGTGTCCCACCTGCGTCGGGCTCGGCTCGGTCCGTCGCCCTCGCCAGGTCAAGGTCCGCATCCCCCAGGGGGTGCGCGACGGCCAGCGCATCCGGGTGAAGGGCCGCGGCGGTGCCGGGGCCAACGGCGGACCCGACGGCGACCTCTACGTGCGGGCCCAGGTCGAGCCGCACCCCACGTTCGGGCGCGACGGCGACAACCTGACGCTGACCGTCCCGGTGACCTTCGCCGAGGCGGCGCTCGGCGCGGATGTCACGGTCCCGACCCTCGACGGCGACCCAGTCACCATCGGGGTGCCGGCCGGCACCCGCAGCGGCCGGACGTTCCGGGTCCGCGGTCGCGGGGTCGCGACGCCCAAGTCCACAGGCGACATGCTGGTGACCATCGAGATCGACGTGCCGGTCGAGCTCAACGACGACGAACGCTCGGCGCTGGAGGCACTGGCGGCCGCCGGCACCTCGTCGCCCAGGTCCTACCTGGAGGTGTGATCGTGCCCGAGTACCACCAGGCTGTGTACGTGATCTCGGTCGCCGCCGAGCTCGCCGGCGTCCACCCGCAGACCCTGCGCATCTACGAGCGCAAGGGCCTGGTCGACCCTGGCCGAACGAGCGGCGGGAGCCGCCGCTACAGCGAGGCCGACATCGTCCAGCTCCGGCGCATCCAGGAGCTCACCAACGACGGGCTCAACCTGGCCGGCGTCAAGCGGGTGATGGCGCTCGAAGCCCGGATCGCCGAGCTCACCCTGCACATCCAGCACCTCTCCGACGAGGCGACCGAGCGGGTCGACGAGGTCCACCGTCAGTACCGTCGTGATCTCGTCCCGCTGAACCAGGCGGTGGTCCGCTACGGCGAGCGGCCTCGTCGCTGACCCGCCGCGTGGCCCGGGCGATCCGCCTGACCGGGGGTGTCGCGGCGAGGGGACCGGCGATAGCGTGGAAGGCTGTGCTGCGGTCGACTCACACCCGGTTGTCGCGGACGACGCGTGCGACGCCAGTCGCCGTCGCGGTCGTGGGGGTCCTGGTGGCGGTCCTGGTGGCGATGGCGTGGCCGTCGAGCGTCGGCGCCCAGCAGCGGCGCGCTGTCGTCGTCACCGACAGCATCCTCCTGGGAGCACAAGGGCCACTCGTCGGTCGACTGCAGGGCGCGGGTTGGGCGGTCGACTTCGACGGGTCCGTCAGCCGTTCGACGCTCGCGGGTGTCGAGGCGGTCCGGTCCCACGGACTCGCGCTCTCCGACACGCTCGTCATCGGCCTCGGCGCCAACGACTCGGCCAACACCGCCACCTTCCGGAGCCGCGTCGACGCGGTGATGGCGGCGGCCGCGGCGGTCCCGCACGTGTACTGGCTCACGATCCGGGAGGTGCGGCCGTACTACGCCCCGGCCAACCAGGTGCTGCGTGACGCCGCGGCCCGCTACCCCAACCTGCAGATCATCGACTGGAACGCCGCTGCCGGCGCTGCGGGCGGGTCGACGGCGTCGGACGGACTGCACCTGAGCCCGGCCGGCGCGCAGCGGTTGGCCGATCTGGTCGCCGGGACGGTCACCTCGGGCGCCGCTCCCGCAGCGCAGTCACCTCCCGTGGTTCAGTCAGCTCCCGCGGCGCAGTCCGCACCCGCGTCGCTCGGTGGAGCCGTGGCGGCACCGGTCGCCGAGGAGGTTCCCGTGGCCGAGCCTCTGCCGGCGGCTGACGCGGCGGCGCCTCTGCCGGATCCGGCGGCCGCGACCACGACGGCTTCTCCGTTCGACCGATCGGCCTTCGTGCTCGTCGCGCCGGGCGGGGCCCCATCGGCCGACGACGTGCTGGCGATCCCGGCTGCTGCACGTGGACCGGGCGGGCGTGGTGGCGCCTGGCGGTGGTTGATCGGCGCGGGTGTGCTCCTGGCCGGGGCGTACCTGGTGGTGTCCCGGTTGGCCACCCGATCGACGTTGGCCGCGCTCCTGAGCGGGTCGTCGGGACCGGTGCGCCGTGCGCCGCTGTCGCGATCGGAGCTGCGCGCCGCTCGGATCGCGGGGGCGCAGGGCCGCCATCCGAGCACCGCTGTCGTGGCGCCGGTGCCCGACGACGCGGTGCCCGACGACGACGTTCCGGCGGGCCGCGGTGCCCTCTCAGGAACCAGCACCACGACGCTGTAGAAGTTGAGTCATCGAGTATCAAGTTTCCTGACAAGGTGATAGGATCCGGTCCATGCCGATCGACCCCAACACCTGGACCCACAAGACGCGCGAGGCCGTCGAAGCGGCACTCGCGTCGGCTCGGGACCACAGCAATCCCGAGGCCACGCCCGATCACCTGCTCGCCGCCCTGCTCCGCCAGGACGACGGCGTCGTCCTGCCCGTCGTCCGCAAGCTGGGCATCGAGCCGGTGCAGCTGCGCAACCTCGCCGACGAGGCAGTCAGCGCGCTGCCCACCGCCTACGGCACCGACACCCGCCCGGGCCGGGACTTCGGCGCGCTCTTCGACGCCGCGGATGACGAGCGACGCGAGCTGACCGACGAGTACCTCTCCACCGAGCACCTGCTGCTCGCCCTGTTCGAGGCGGACCAGTTGCGCCCGGCCCCGGATCGCCGCTTCGGCGAGCTCACGCGAGAGCAGCTGCTCGCCGCGCTGGCCGAGGTCCGCGGGAACCGCCGCGTCACCTCGCAGAACCCCGAGGACACCATGGAGGCGCTGTCGAAGTTCGGCCGCGACCTCACCGAGGCCGCTGCCGACGGCAAGCTCGACCCCGTCATCGGCCGTGACGAGGAGATCCGGCGGGTCATCCAGGTGCTGTCTCGGCGCACCAAGAACAACCCGGTGCTCATCGGCGAGCCCGGCGTCGGCAAGACCGCGGTCGTCGAGGGCCTGGCGCAGCGCATCGTCGCCGGCGACGTCCCCGAGTCCCTGATGGGCAAGCGGGTCATCAGCCTGGACATGTCCTCGATGGTCGCCGGCGCCAAGTACCGCGGCGACTTCGAGGAGCGGCTGCAGGCGGTTCTCGCCGAGATCAAGGAGTCGAACGGCCAGATCATCACGTTCATCGACGAGATGCACACCGTCGTCGGCGCCGGCGCCACCGGCGAGGGCGCGATGGACGCCGGCAACATGCTCAAGCCGATGCTCGCCCGTGGCGAGCTTCGGATGGTCGGCGCCACCACGCTCGACGAGTTCCGCAAGTACATCGAGAAGGACCCGGCCCTGGAGCGCCGGTTCCAGCAGGTGTTCGTCGGCGAGCCGTCGGTCGAGTCGACGATCGCCATCCTCCGCGGCCTGAAGGAGCGCTACGAGGTCCACCACGCGGTGGACATCGAGGACCCGGCGCTGGTCGCGGCCGCCGTGCTGAGCGACCGGTACCTCACCGGTCGGTTCCTGCCCGACAAGGCGATCGACCTCGTCGACGAGGCCGCGGCCAGCCTGAGCATCGAGATCGGCTCGGTCCCGACCGAGATCGACGTGGTCAAGCGTCGCATCGACGGGCTCGAGATCGAGCGCGTCGCGCTCGACAAGGCCACCGACGCCGGGTCCATCGAGCGGCTCAAGGCCCTCGACGCCGAGCTGGCCGACCTGCGCGAGTCCTTCGACGGGCTCAACGCCCGTTGGCAGGCAGAGAAGGACCAGGCCGACTCGATCTCCCAGATCGCGGAGCGGCTCGAGGCCCTCAAGGCCGAGGCCGAGCGCGCCGAGCGCGAGGGCGACTTCACCCGGGCGTCGGAGATCACCTACGGCCACCTGCCGGTGCTCGAGCGCGAGCACGAGGTCGCCCAGGCCCAGCTCGCCGAGATGCAGGGCGACTCGCCGATGCTCAAGCGCACCGTCGACGAGTCCGACATCGCCGAGGTCGTCGCCCGCTGGACGGGCGTGCCGGTGGCGCGCCTGATGGAGGGCGAGATGTCCAAGCTCGTCCGCCTGGAGGACGTGCTGCACGAGCGTGTGATCGGCCAGGAGGACGCCGTCGCCGCGGTCGCCAACGCCATCCGCCGAAGCCGTGCCGGTCTGTCGGACCCGCACCGTCCGATCGGCAGCTTCCTGTTCCTCGGCCCGACCGGCGTGGGCAAGACCGAGCTCGCCCGCAGCCTGGCGGACTTCCTCTTCGACGACGAGCGGGCCATGGTCCGCATCGACATGAGCGAGTACATGGAGAAGCACTCCGTGAGCCGGCTCATCGGTGCGCCTCCCGGCTACGTCGGCTACGACGAGGGCGGCCAGCTCACCGAGGCGGTCCGCCGTCGCCCCTACGCGGTCGTGCTGCTCGACGAGGTCGAGAAGGCCCACCCCGACGTGTTCAACGTGCTGCTCCAGCTGCTCGACGACGGGCGCCTGACCGACGGACAGGGTCGCACGGTCGACTTCTCCAACGTCGTGCTGATCATGACGTCGAACCTGCCGGGTGAGCCTCGTGACTTCTTCCGGCCCGAGTTCATCAACCGGGTCGACGAGATCGTGCGGTTCCGCGAGCTCGCCGAATCGGACCTCGAGTCCATCGTCGAGATCCAGCTGGAGCACCTGCGGGCCCGCTTGGCGGACCGGCGGATCGCCCTCGCTGTCACCGACGCGGCGCTGGCCAAGCTGGCCCACGACGGCTACGACCCGGCCTTCGGCGCCCGGCCGCTCAAGCGGCTCATCCAGCAGCAGGTCGGCGACCGGCTGGCCATGTCGATCCTGGAGGGCAAGCTCGCAGAGGGCGACTCGGTCACCCTCGACGTGGCCGACGGCGACTTCGTCGTCGTCTGACCCCCCCCACCGCCCCAACCCCCTCCCACCGCCCCCGGTTCTGTTCGTCCTTTCACAACGAAAACGTTGTGAAAGGACGAACAGAACGGGGGTTCAGGGGTGGCGCAGCCGAAGTAATCTGTGCCGTTCCCGATCGAGGAGATGCACGTGCCGGCGACCGTCGTGGTGGGCACCCAGTGGGGCGACGAGGGCAAGGGCAAGCTCACCGACCTCGTGGCCAAGGAGATGCATGCGGTCGTCCGCTACCAGGGCGGCCACAACGCGGGCCACACGCTGGTCGTCGACGGCGAGTCCTTCGCCCTGCAGCTGATCCCGTCCGGGGTGCTCTACGACCACATCACGCCGGTGATCGGCAACGGCGTGGTCGTCGATCCGGTCGTGATGCTGAGCGAGGTCGACGCGCTCGAGTCGCGCGGCGTCGACTGCTCCCGGCTGCGGGTGTCGGGCAACGCGCACCTCATCCTCCCGTACCACCAGGAGCTCGACCGCCTGATCGAGCGGCACCTGGGGAGCAACAAGCTGGGCACCACCAAGCGGGGCATCGGCCCCACCTACGCCGACAAGGCGTCGAGGGTGGGGCTGCGGGTGCAGGACCTGCTCGACGCCGACATCTTCCGGGAGAAGCTCCACGCCGTCCTGGCGGAGAAGAACCTGGTGCTCGCCAAGATCTACAACCGCCTGGGCTACGACGCCGACGAGCTGGCCGACCGCTACCTCGCCGACGTCGCGCCGAGGGTGGCCCCGTACGTGGCCGACACGGTCACCTACGTGCACGAGGCGCTCGAGCGCGGCGAGCACGTCCTGTTCGAGGGCGCGCAGGCGACGTTCCTGGACCTCGACCACGGCACCTATCCGTTCGTGACGTCGTCCAACCCGATCGCCGGCGGCGCGTGCGTCGGGGCGGGGGTGGGGCCACGCCACATCGACCGGGTCATCGGCATCGCCAAGGCCTACGTCACCCGCGTGGGTTCGGGACCGATGCCGACCGAGCTGTTCGACGAGACCGGCGACAGGATCGTCGAGCTGGGCCACGAGTACGGCGTGAACACCAAGCGCCGCCGTCGGCCCGGCTGGTTCGACGCGGTCATGCTGCGCCACGCCGTCCGGCTCAACTCCCTGTCCGAGGTGGCGATCACGAAGCTCGACATCTTCGACACGTTCGAGACGATCAAGGTCTGCGTCGCGTACGACGTCGACGGCGTGCGCCACGACCACCTGCCGTACCACCAGTCAGACCTGCACGCGGCGACGCCGATCTACGAGGAGCTCCCCGGCTGGCGACAGGACCTCACCGCGGTGCGAGAGCGCCACGACCTGCCGCCGAACGCGATCGCGTACCTGGAGTTCCTGCAGGACCAGATCGGCGTGCCCATCGGCGTGGTCGGCACCGGTCCGGGTCGTGACCAGCACGTCATCTTCTCCGACCCGAGCTGACGACCGCCGTCGCTCGGCCGGAGCGGGGTCCGCTAGAACTGCGCCAATGGAGGTCGGTGTCGCGTGAAGGTCGGTGTCGCGTGAAGGTCTGTGTCGTCGGCAGCGGTGGACGGGAGCACGCGCTCGCGGATGTGCTCGGCCGCAGCGCAGAGGTGGTCGTCGCACCCGGGAACCCCGGCATCCCCGGCAGCGTCGACACCCCGCCCGAGGAGGTCGCCGCCGACCTGTTCGTGATCGGCCCCGAGGTGCCGCTGGTCGACGGGCTGGCCGACCGCCTCCGCTCCGACGGGAAGCTCGTGTTCGGCCCGGGTGCCGACGGAGCGCGCCTGGAGGGGTCCAAGGCGTGGATGAAGGACCTGGTCGCCGCCGCCGGGGTCCCGACGGCCCGGCACGGCACCTTCGGCTCGGTCGAACCCGCGCACGCCATGCTCGACACGCTCACGCCGCCGTTCGTGATCAAGACCGACGGCCTGGCCGCCGGCAAGGGCGTGCTGGTCACCGACTCGCTCGGCGAGGCCCGCAACGCGGTGGGCGACTACCTGTCGGGTGCGTCGTTCGGCGACGCCGGTCGGACCCTCGTCATCGAGGAGGGGCTGGTCGGCCCGGAGCTGTCGGTGCTGGCGGTGTGCGACGGTCGTGACGCCGTGCTCCTCCCGCCGGCGCAGGACTTCAAGCGCGCCGGTGACGGCGACACCGGACCCAACACCGGCGGCATGGGCGCGTACTCGCCGGTGCCGGTGGTGACCGACGACGTCTTGTCCACGGTGATGGACCGCTTCGTCGGACCGACGCTCGCGGAGCTGCGCCGGCGGGGCATCGACTACCGCGGCGTGCTCTACGCCGGGCTGATGTTCACCGCCGAGGGTCCCAAGCTCATCGAGTACAACGTCCGCTTCGGCGACCCCGAGACCCAGGTCGTCGTCCCGAGGTTGACCAGCGACCTGACCCAACTGCTCGCCGAGGCGGCCGAGGGTTCCATCCGCTCGGCACCGACGGTGTCGAACGAGGCGCACGTGACCGTGATCTGCGCGAGCGAGGGCTATCCGAGCGCAGCTCGCACCGGCGACGTCATCGAGGGGCTCGACGCGCTCGAAGGGCGCCCCGGCGTGCAGGTGTACGCGGCGGGCGTGGCGACCGACGGCGACGGCCGGTTGGTCACCGCCGGCGGTCGCGTGCTCGACGTGTGCGGCCGGGGCGCCACCATCGCCGAAGCCAGGTCCAGGGCCTACGACGCGGTCAGCGCCATCTCGTGGCCCGGGATGCAGCACCGCACCGACATCGCGGCAAGTGCGTCCTGACGTGCGGCCGTGGCCCGAAGCACTGGTGCAGCGGTGACGCCGTCGGAGCGGTCCGAGGCCGCCGCTCGGTCCCGAGGGATCGAGCCGGTCGTCGGCATCGTCGGCGGCGGCCAGCTGGCCCGGATGCTGGGCGAGGCGGCAGCTCCGCTCGGCGTGCACGTCCGGGTGCTCGCGTCGCCGACCGACGAAGGTGCGGCCGACGTGGTGGTCGACACCGTCGTCGGCGACCACACCGACGCGGCGGTGCTCGACGCGTTCGCGGACTCGGTCGACGTCGTCACCTTCGACCACGAGAACGTCGACCACGACCTGCTCCTCGGGCTCGAGGCCCGTGGCGTGGCCGTCCGCCCCTCGGTCGCCACGCTGCGGTTCTCCGACAAGGCGCACCAGCGCCGCAGCTTCGCCGCCGCGGGGATCCCGGTGCCGGACTTCCTCGTCGTGCGCGGCGGGTCCGACGACGTGGCGACGGCGGTCCGCTTCGCCGAACGCCACGGGGGCACGGCGGTCGTGAAGGCCAGTCGCGGCGGCTATGACGGTCGTGGCGTCTGGATCCTCGACGCCGACGGCGTGGCGGCCCACGTCGCCGGCTGGGAGGGGGCGCCGCTGGTGCTCGAGCCGCGGCTGGAGCTGCTGACGGAGCTTGCGGTGCTCGTCGCCCGTCGCCCGTCGGGGGACGTCGTCACCTGGCCGCTGGTCGAGACGGTGCAGGTCGACGGGATGTGCGACGAGGTCCTGCTGCCCGCACCGGTCGACGACGCGATCGAGCGGCGGGCCCGAGAGATCGGTGAACACGTCGCTGACGAGGTCGGTGCCACGGGCGTGGTCGCCGTCGAGCTGTTCGTCGTGGCCGGTGTCGACAGGCCCGACGTGCTGGTCAACGAGATCGCTCCGCGGGTGCACAACTCGGGTCACCTCACGATCGAGGCCAGCGCCACCTCGCAGTTCGAGCAGCACCTGCGGGCGGTGTTGGACTGGCCGCTGGGACCGACCGACAGCGTCGCCCCGGCCGCGGCCATGGTCAACGTGGTGGGCGACGGCACGCACGACCCGCGGCTCCGCCAGGCGGCCGCGCTGTCGCAGGTGTCGGGAGCGCACGTCCACCTGTACGGCAAGTCGCCGAGGGAGGGACGCAAGGTCGGCCACGTCACCGTCGTCGGCGGCGACGTGACCGCGGCGCGTCGCGACGCCGGCGCGGCCGCCGATCTGCTGGCGGGTCCTCCGAGGCGCGAGGATCGGTGACGTGAGCACCGACATCGGCCCTGCAGCACTGGTCGGCGTGATCATGGGATCCGCCTCGGACCTGGAGGTCATGCGCCCCGCCGGCGACGTCCTGGCGGAGTTCGGGGTCGCCCACGAGGTCCGAGTCGTGTCCGCGCACCGCAGCCCGCTGCGGATGGTCGACTACGCCCGCACCGCCGAGGAGCGCGGGATCCAGGTGATCATCGCCGGGGCCGGCGGCGCCGCGCACCTGCCGGGCATGGTCGCGTCGATGACGGTGCTGCCGGTCATCGGCGTCCCGGTCCCGACCCGTCACCTGGGCGGTGAGGACTCGCTGCTGTCGATCGTGCAGATGCCCGGGGGCGTGCCGGTGGCGACGATGGCGATCGGCGGTGCGCTCAACGCCGGGCTGATGGCGCTGCGCATCCTCGCCGTCTCCGACGACGAGCTCCGGCACCGGATCGCCGAGCACCAGCACGGGTTGGAGCGTCTGGCGATGGACCAGGACGCGAGCCTCGATCGCTGAGCTCGGGCCCACCCGCGCCGCCGGGGCGGCGGTGGTATCTCGACCGATCGCTCAGAACTTCTGGCTCCAGCCGCCGGGGAACTCCTCGGCGTCGCGCTCGCCGTCCATCCACCGCTTCGTCTGGGTCTCGTCCTCCGACGGGAGCGGGTCGACGACCTGTCCGAGCCGGGACTGCTGGAACTCGGTGCGGGTCACCGTGGTGCGTTGACGCCGGGCGTCGAGGCGCATCTTGATCTCTCGACGGCCGAGCTTCGGGCGGCCGGTCTCCCGGCGCCGGACACCGCCGCGATCGAGCGCGCACGAGATGCACATCGGTGGCTTCTTCAGGCCGTGGGGGAACACGACGCACTCCGGGCAGAAGTCGTAGCCGCAGGTGCCGCACGCGAACTCGGCGACGGTCATCGGATGGCGCACGCAGGCGTCGGACACGGAGCTGCCTCTCGTTCGGGTTCCCCACGCGGATCGGCTGCCGGGGTGCTCTCCTTGAGGATCCGGCGCCCGACGTTGCGGACGGTCCCGCCCGGTGGGCGATGATGGGGCGGTGAGCGTCCCCAACGTCCTCGCCGATCGCTACGCCAGCCCGGAGATGGCCGAGCTCTGGTCGCCCGAGCACAAGATCGTGCTGGAGCGCCGACTGTGGGTCGCGGTGATGAAGGCGCAACGTGACCTGGGCATCGACGTGCCGGCCGGCGCGATCGACGCCTACGAGTCGGTGCTCGAAGTGGTGGACCTGGACTCGATCGCCGAGCGGGAGCGCGTGACACGCCACGACGTGAAGGCGCGGATCGAGGAGTTCTCCGACCTGGCCGGCCATGAGCACGCCCACAAGGGGATGACGAGCCGAGACCTGACCGAGAACGTGGAGCAGCTCCAGGTCCGCACCGGATTGGAGCTGGTGCGGGACCGGGCGGTGGCCGCGTTGGTCCGGCTGGCCGAGCTGGCGGTCACGCACGCGGACACGGTGATCGTCGGGCGCAGCCACAACGTGGCCGCTCAGGCCACGACCCTGGGGAAGCGGTTCGCCAACGCGGGAGAGGAGCTGCTCCTGGCCGTGGAGCGGCTGGAGGAGCTGATCGACCGCTATCCGCTCCGCGGGCTGAAGGGTCCGGTGGGCACCCAGCTCGACCAGCTCGAGCTGCTCGACGGCGACGCCGATCGCCTCGACGAGCTGGAACGGGCGGTGGCCGCGCACCTGGGCTTCGACCGGACGCTCACCAACGTCGGACAGGTCTACCCGCGTTCGCTCGACCTGGAGGTCGTCTCGGCGCTCGTGCAGCTGTCGTCGGGCCCGTCGTCGCTGGCGATGACGCTGCGCCTGATGGCGGGCAACGAGCTGGTCACCGAGGGGTTCCGTCCCGGTCAGGTCGGCTCCTCGGCGATGCCGCACAAGATGAACGCCCGCAGCTGCGAGCGGATCAACGGGTTCCGGGTGATCCTCGACGGCCACCTCACGATGGCGGCCGGTCTGGCCGGCGAGCAGTGGAACGAGGGCGACGTGTCCTGCTCGGTGGTGCGTCGCGTCCTGCTGCCCGACGCGTTCTTCGCCGCCGACGGCGTGTTCCAGACGCTGATCGACGTGCTCGACGGCTTCGGCGCCTTCCCTGCGGTGATCGAGCGCGAGCTGCGCCGCTACCTGCCGTTCCTGGGCACGACCAAGGTGCTGATGGCGGCGGTCCGAAGCGGCGTCGGGCGCGAGACGGCACACGAGGTCATCAAGACCCACGCGGTCGCGGTCGCGCTCGACATGCGCGAGACGGGTCGCGACGACAACGACCTGCTGCAGCGCCTCGCCGGCGACGATCGACTGGGCCTGGATGCCGCTGCGCTGGCCGACGCGCTGGGCGATCCGGCGTCGTACGTGGGCAACGCCAGCGCGCAGGTGAGGGCGTTCGTCGACCGCGTCGGCGAGCTGGCCGAGCGCCACCCCGACGCCGCGACCTACCAAGGAGCACCCGTCCTGTGATCGAGACCGTCCTGTGATCGAGACCGTCCTGTGATCGAGCTGCCGCACGTGCACCGGGGCAAGGTGCGCGACCTCTACGACGCCGCCGACGATCGGCTGCTCATGGTCGCATCGGACCGACTCAGCGCGTTCGACGTGGTCATGGCGGAGCCGGTGCCCGACAAGGGCCGGGTCCTGACGGCGATGTCGACGCACTGGTTCGACGCCGTGTCGGACCTGATCGGCAACCACCTGATCTCGACCGACCTCGCCGATCTGCCCGAGCCGGCGCAGCAGGCGGAGCTCGCCGGTCGCGTGATGCTGTGCCGCCGGGCCGAGATGATCCCCGTCGAGTGCATCGTGCGGGGCTACGTGGCCGGTTCGGCGTGGAAGGAGTACCGCGAGCGCGGCACCATCCACGCGATGTCGGCGCCGGAGGGCCTCGTCGAGGCCGACCGGTTGCCCGAGCCGCTCGTCACCCCCTCCACCAAGGCAGCGGTTGGCGACCACGACGAGAACATCTCCTTCGACCGGGCGGTGGAGATCCTGGGCGGTGACGTCGCCGAGCAGGCTCGGGACGCCAGCCTGGCCATCTTCCGGCGCGCGACGGAGCGGGCCGAGGCCGCCGGGTTCCTGCTGGCCGACACCAAGTTCGAGCTGGGCTGGGTCGTCGACCCCGACGGCGAGCCGCGGCTCGTCCTGGCCGACGAGGTGCTGACCCCCGACTCGTCGCGCTACTGGGCGGTCGGCGACTGGTCACCCGGCGCCACCCCGCAGGGCTTCGACAAGCAACCGGTGCGCGACTACCTGGAGTCCCTCGGCTGGGACAAGCAGCCGCCGCCCCCGCCGCTGCCGGCCGAGGTCGTCGAGGCCACCGCCGAGCGCTACCGCCAGGCGTACGAGCGCATCTGCGGCAAGTCGCTGCGGGACTGGCCCGGGGCGTGACCGGTACGTTCAGAGACGGTCCCGGCGATGTGGGAGAGTTGGGCCCATGATCTTCGACGTGACCGTGGAGGTGCGCCTGCGGCCCGGGATCGCGGACCCGCAGGGCGCCACGATCGAACGTGCGCTGCCGGCGCTGGGCTTCGGCGGCGTGAGCGGGGTGGCGGTGGGCAAGTCGATCCGCTTCCAGGTCGACGCCGCCGATCACGACACCGCGGCGGCCCTGGTCGACGACCTGTGCCACCGGTTCCTGTCGAACCCGGTGATCGAGGATTCGTTCGTCACCATCTCTGCGTCGACCGACGTCGAGCCGGCCGCCGCATCAGGGCTCTGACGTGGCCGTGAACGTCGCGGTGGTCGCGTTCCCGGGGACGAACTGCGAGATGGACGTCGTCGAAGCGGTTCGCTCGCTCGGCGGTGACGCAGAGGTCGTCTTCCACGATCACGACCGGCTGGACGGCTTCGACGCCGTGGTCATCGCCGGCGGCTTCGCCCACGGCGACTACCTGCGCCCGGGAGCTATCGCCCGGTTCTCGCCGGTGATGGGCGCGGTCACGTCGTTCGCCGATGCCGGCGGTCCGGTCGTGGGGATCTGCAACGGCTTCCAGGTGCTGACTGAAGCTCACCTCCTGCCCGGTGCGCTGCAGAAGAACGCCGGGCTGAAGTTCCGATGTGCGTCGGTCGAGCTCGTCGTCGTGTCGACGAACAGCGTGCTCACCTCGCAGGCCACGGTCGGGCAGCGCCTCTCGATCCCGATCAACCACTTCGAGGGCAACTACACCTGCTCGGAGGAGACGCTGGCGGAGCTGCGATCCGAGGATCGCATCGTGCTCCGCTATTCGGACAACCCGAACGGGTCGGTCGACGACATCGCCGGGATCTGCAACGCCGGACGCAACGTCGTCGGCCTCATGCCGCACCCGGAGCGGGCCTGCAACACCCTGCTCGGATCCACCGACGGACGTGTGCTGGTGGGATCGCTGCTGGCCGCGGCCGGCGCCGGTCTGGCAGCCAGCCGCTGACCAGCGGAGGACCGATCAACCAGCCCGGGAGATCCCGGCGGCCTTCAGCATGGCGGCGGACACGCCGATCTCACGCCACGCGCCGTAGGAGATGCCCTTGCGCTTGCTGTAGCCGGGGGCTGCGGCGATGAAGGCCTTCTCGAGCGGAGCCATGTCGATGTCGACCTTGGACTCGAGCGCGACGAGCTCGTCCTCCAGATCGCGTCGCTCCTGGATGAGGGTCAGCTCCTTGATCTTGCCGGGGTTCTCCTCGAGCTCAGCGGAGATCTTGACGAGTCGCTGATTGATCGAATCGGGCGTGCGCTTCCGGCCGCGCTTCGGACGTGTGAGCTCCAATGCGTCCAGGTAGTTCTTGACGGCCATCGCCTCGGTTCGTCCGGTGGCCATTGCTGCTTTGTGGTCGTCGCTGACGACGCGCTTCTTCGACTTCGGGGTTGCTGCCATGGAGACGAATTCCACACCTTTCGGTGGGAAAGTTCAACCTCAACGGTGGCAGTGGCATATGGCAGTTGTCTCATCGTGAGGTGACCGGATGAACTCGTCGTGATTCCACCGGCTTGCGGGAGCCGGTCGCGGTGACGGGTAGGTTGCGAACATGGCCGCGCCTGACCAGTCCTCCGACGTCGCCCCGCCGAGCGAGGAGGCGGTGCACCGGGCCCTGGGTCTCACCGACGACGAGCTCGAGCGCATCCGGGCGACGCTCGGACGTGAGCCCAACCACCTCGAGCTGGCCATGTACTCGGTCATGTGGTCCGAGCACTGCTCCTACAAGAGCTCCCGGATCCACCTGCGCCGGTTCCCCACCGAGGCGCCGTGGGTGCTCGTGGGACCGGGCGAGGGCGCGGGCGTGGTCGACGTGGGCGACGGGATCGCCGCCGCACTTCGGATCGAGAGCCACAACCACCCCTCGGCGATCGAGCCGTACCAAGGGGCGGCCACCGGCGCCGGCGGCATCCTGCGCGACATCTTCTCCGTGGGCGCCCGGCCGATCGCGCTCATGGACCCGCTGCGGTTCGGTCCCCTCGACGACGCCCGGTCCCGCTGGATCGCCGAGGGCGTGGTGTCGGGCATCTCCGGCTACGGCAACTCGGTCGGCGTCCCCAACGTCGGCGGCGAGACCGTGTTCGATCAGACCTACCAGGGCAACCCGCTGGTCAACGTGCTCTGCCTGGGCCTGATGCCCACCGAGCGACTGGTGCTGGGCCGGGCCGAAGGCGTCGGCAACCTGGCGGTCCTGTTGGGCTCGAGCACCGGCCGCGACGGCATCGGCGGCGTGTCGGTGCTGGCCAGCGCCGGCTTCGGCGACGACGAGGCCGACGCCGACAAGCGACCGAGCGTGCAGGTGGGCGACCCCTTCGAGGAGAAGCGCCTCATCGAGGCGTGCCTGGAGCTGCTGGATCGGGACCTGGCGGTCGGCGTGCAGGACCTCGGCGGCGCCGGCATCACCTGCGCCACGTCGGAGACCGCGGCCAAGGGTGGCGCCGGCATGGACGTCGACGTCGATGCGGTGCCCCGCCGTGAGCCACACATGGCCCCGTTCGAGGTCATGACCTCGGAGTCCCAGGAGCGGATGCTGGCGATCGTGGAGCCGTCCAAGCTCGACGAGGTCCTGGCCATCGCGGACAAGTGGGAGGTGAGCGCCACCGTCATCGGCAAGGTGACGGGCAGCGGTCGGCTCCGGATCACCTCGGGCGGCGACGGGTCCGCCGATGGCGACGGAGACGGGGGCGTCGAGGTCCTGGCCGACGTGCCGGCCAAGTCGCTCGAGGAGGACGCTCCGCTCTACGACCGTCCCAGGCAGGAGCCGGCGGATCTGGCCGCACGTCGGGCGGACTCGGCCAACGCGCTGCCGGAACCCGCCGACGTCGCAGCGGACCTGCTGGAGCTGCTGGCCGACACGTCGTGGGTGTGGTCCCAGTACGACCACCAGCTGTTCCTCAACACCGTCATCGGTCCGGGTGGAGATGCTGCGGTGCTCCGCCTGAAGCACCCCACGACCGGCGTCGACACCGGACGCGGGCTCGCGCTCACGACCGACGGCAACCACCTGTGGTGCGCGGTGGACCCGAAGCTCGGCTCCACGATGACCATCTGCGAGTCGGTGATGAACTTGGCCGTCGTCGGCGCCCGGCCGGTCGCGATGGTGAACTGCATGAACTTCGGGAACCCCGAGCACCCCGAGGTCATGTGGCAGCTGTCGGAGTCGGTCGACGGCCTGTCCGACGCCCTGCGCGCGTTCGACGTCCCCTGCATCGGCGGCAACGTCAGCCTCTACAACGAGAGCCGGGGCGCCGACATCGACCCGACGCCCATCGTCGGCGTGCTCGGCGTGCTCGACCGCCTCGACGCGGTGCCGCCCCGCCCCACGGTGGTCGACGGCGGGCGGTTGATCCTGGTCGGTGACACCGTGCGCGAGCTGTCCGGATCCGAGTGGGCCGCCCGGCGCGGCCACCGTGGCCGCGGCGAGCTGCCGGCGGTCGACCTCGACGCGGTGTCGGGGGTTGCGGGGGTGGTGCGCGAGCTGGTGTCGGCGCAGCTGGTCCAGGGCGCGCACGACGTGTCGGGCGGCGGGTTGGGCGTTGCGCTCGCCGAGATGGCGGTCGCCTCCGGCGTCGGGCTGAACGTGGCCCGTCTCGCGGATCACGTCGACCTGTTCTCCGAGTCGGTCGGCCGGGCCGTGCTGTGCGTGGCGCCCGACCAGGTCCGGGCGGTGCTCGACGTGCTCGAGGCCCACGACGTGGCCCACTCGCGCATCGGAGCAGCGTCCGGTGACCGGATCGTGGTCAAGGACCTCCTCGACGTCGCCCTGGACGAGGTCACCACCGCGTGGCGGGATCGGATCCCGAACGCGATCGGCTCGGGGACGTCCCAGGGCTGAGCGCCCGGGAGCGGAAGGGCAGGGCTGAGCGCCCGGGAGCGGAAGGGCAGGGCTGAGCGCCCGGGAGCGGAAGGGCAGGGCTGAGCGCCC
>JACDJA010001360.1_pt1 | contig 20795 bp, 20 predicted proteins | sample 7449241 | NCBI WGS metagenome assembly JACDJA01 (sample SAMN14253289, study PRJNA609438) | sludge metagenome | isolation source: initial anaerobic sludge | collected 2018-12-20 | reverse complement strand
GGGCGGTCACCCGAGTCGCTGCTCGACACGTACCACGCCGAGCGCCATCCGGTCGGGGCCGGGGTCCTGCACAACACCCGGGCGCAGGTCGCGGTGGCCGGTGCGGACGACGGGCACCTGGCGCTGCGCGACGTCCTCGGCGACCTGCTCGCCATGGACCAGCCCCGCCGGACGATCGCCGCCATGATGTCCGGACTGGACGTGCGCTACGACACCGTCCACGACCCTCTGCCCGACGACGCGGCCGACCCCGACGGCGAGATGGACCTCCACCCGCTCGTCGGTCGGCGGATGCCCGACCTCGACCTGCGGACCGATGCGGGCGCGACCCGCGTGTACGAGCTGCTGCACGGCGCTTGTCCGCTCCTCCTCGACCTCCGACCGCCGTCGGATCGAACCGTCGCGCCGCTCCACTCCGACGCCGGTGGGCGCGTCGACACGGTGCGTGCCGCGACCGATGGGCCGTGGGAGCTGCCCGTCGTCGGCGCGGTGCCGGCGCCGACGGCCGTCCTCGTCCGTCCCGACGGTCACGTCGCCGCGGTCGGCGACCCCGACGACCCGGCCGTGCTCGACGCGATCGGCCGCTGGTTCGGCGCCGGCTGACGGATCGCCAACTCCTGCTCGACGCCGACCCCGCCGGTGCCAGACTGCGCGCCATGGTGGACCTCCCCGACGCCGGTCGCATGACGAACGCGGTGACGGCGGTGCCCGCAGCGCCGCCCGCCGAGGCGCTCGAGCACTTCTCCGCACTGCTCGAGCACGAGACGGACTGCTGGGACGTGCACGAGTCGATCGGTCCCGACGGCCGCGGCGCGGCCGGGTTCGTCGTGCTCGACGTGCGCAGTCCGGAGCAGTTCGACGCGGGCCACGTGCCCGGCGCCGTCAACCTGCCGCACCGGCGCATCGTGGAGCGGAACCTCGAGCAGTTCGACGATGGCATCCTCTTCGTCGTGTACTGCGCCGGGCCGCACTGCAACGGGGCCGACAAGGCGGCCATGCGCCTCGCCGCGCTCGGTCGGCCGGTCAAGAAGATGATCGGCGGCATCGAGGGCTGGAAGGACGAGGGGTTCGACCTCGATCGAACCTGAGCTCTGGACATCTGGTGTCGTCTGGCACCCACCGGTGTCCCGAGGACGCCGTGGTCCGAGAACGAGGTTCAGCGGGCTGGCTGACAGACTGCGGCCATGTCCGACGGCGCAGCAGCGAACGCTGCATCTGACCACCCGGTACCTGACCACCCGGTACCTGACCACCCCGCACCTGGCCACCCCGAACCTGAGCATCCCGTGTCCGAGATCTTCGACCCCGCCGCGTGGGCGCCGGTGCCGGGCTTCGATGACCTCGACGACATCACCTACCACCGGGCCGTCGACGTGGGCGTGGTGCGAGTCGCGTTCGACCGACCAGAGGTGCGCAACGCGTTCCGCCCCCGGACCGTCGACCAGCTGTACCGGGTGCTCGACCACGCCCGGCAGAGCTCCGACGTCGGCTGCGTGCTGCTGACCGGCAACGGCCCGTCACCGAAGGACGGTGGCTGGGCGTTCTGCTCCGGCGGCGACCAGCGCATCCGCGGTCGCGACGGCTACCGCTACACCGTCGACGACGAGACCGGCGAGCCCGGCCTGACCGCGGCGGCGATCGACCCGGCCAGATCCGGTCGTCTGCACATCCTGGAGGTGCAGCGCCTGATCCGGTTCATGCCCAAGGTCGTCATCTGCGTGGTGCCAGGTTGGGCGGCGGGCGGTGGCCACAGCCTCCACGTCGTCAGCGATCTCACCCTGGCCAGTCGAGAGCACGCCCGGTTCAAGCAGACCGACGCGGACGTCGCCAGCTTCGACGGCGGGTTCGGCTCCGCCTACCTCGCCCGGCAGGTCGGCCAGAAGTTCGCTCGGGAGATCTTCTTCCTGGGTGACGAGTACACCGCCGAGGACGCTCACCGCATGGGCATGGTGAACGCGGTGGTCGACCACGCGGAGCTGGAGCGCGTCGCGCTCGAGTGGGGACGAAAGGTGATGGGGAAGTCGCCGACGGCCCAACGGATGTTGAAGTACAGCTTCAACCTGATCGACGACGGACTGGTCGGCCAACAGGTGTTCGCCGGCGAGGCGACCCGCCTGGCGTACATGACCGACGAGGCGGCCGAGGGTCGCGACTCGTTCCTGGAGCGCCGGGACCCCGACTGGTCAGGGTTCCCCTGGCACTACTGATGGGCGGGCGGCCCTGGGGTCGCGCCGGGCGAGCTAGTGCTCAGGCCGCATCCGCGAGGATCAGCGCCTCGTCGGCGAGGGCGACCGCTTCGAGCGCCATGGTCTCGGCCTTGCGGGCCGTGCGAAGCCGCCGCATGACCGGGAAGCCCCAGATGAAGGTGGCCGACGCCCAGCGGAACGGTCCGGCATCACCCCTGCGGCGGGTGGAGCGCCACACCAGCAGCGCCTCGATCGAGTGGAGTCCGAGGGTGCCGAGCAGGATCGAGCGGATCGTGCTCCGCGGCACCGTGTCGCCGACGGCATCTTCGACCGCCTCCCACGCCTGGTCGCTGAACGAGAGGGCGGTGAGCGAACCGATCCCCACGAGGACGAACAGCCTCCAGATCAGGCTCGGCTGGCGACGGACGGACATTGGACACCCCCGGGTTGGTTCGACGAACCCAACCTATCCGAGCTGAACGGGCCGGTTCAGACTTCGATCGTTGCCAGATCCTGCGGCGCCAGGATCGTGCCGTCGAAGTGCTGCGCGGCGAGGTCGATCCACTCCTGCTCACCGCCCGGTGGCGGGGCCGGGACCATGTGCGTCATGACCAGCGTTCCGACCCCTGACCGCGCCGCGGTCTGCGCCGCCTGCGTCACCGTCGAGTGGTAGTCGCACACGTCCTGCAGTCGCTGCAGCGGGATCTGCCCGATGACGTCGTCGCGGATCACCGTCTGCACGTACACGTCCGCGCCGGTGACGAGTCGATCGAGTCCGTCGCACGGGACCGTGTCGCCGGCGATCACCACCGAGGAGCCGTCGTGCTCGATCCGGTATCCGACGGTGGGCGCCACCGGTCGGTGGTCGGTCGGCGCCGCAACGATCGTCACACCCGCGGCGGCCAGCGCGTCGAGGTCGACTGGACCATCGGCGATCTCCGTCACCTCCACCTGGGGTCCGACGGTGAGGTCCTCGTGGTGGGCGATCCGGTAGCTGACGTCGTCGCTGAGCATCTCCATGGTCCGCTCCACGAACCGCTGCGTGCCGACCGGTCCGACCAACGGGAGCGGTGCCGGCACCAGCGACATGATCCAGCGCGTGGTGATGACGTCGTTCAGATCGGTCGTGTGGTCCGAGTGGAGATGCGTCAGGAGCTGAGCGGAGAGCGCCTGCGGTCCGGCGACCCCTGCCGCGGCGAGTCGCATGAGCGCGCCGCGACCGCAGTCGAACAGGAGGTGCAACCCGCCGGCCTGGACCAGGGTGGCGGGCCCCGCCCGGAGCGGGTCGGGCAACGGTGAGCCGGTTCCGAGCAACGTGACCTTCATGGGGAGCGACCCTACCCACGTGTCGGTGCCGCCAGGCCGCTGCTCGGTCATGGGTTCGATACCGTGGCGGCGTCGTCGACCAGGGGGTGTCCGTCATGTCGTTCCGTTCGCGTTCCGTGCGAGCACGAGCCGGCGTCGCCGCGCTCGCGCTGCTCACCTGCTTCGGTCTGGTCGCGGCCTGCAGTTCCGACGACGACACATCGCAGGACACCACGAGCACGGCCGTGACGACCACCGCGGCTCCCCAGACGCTCACGATCCTGGTCTCGAACGACGACGGGGTCGGCGCCGAGGGCATCGACGTCCTGGTCACGGCCCTGAAGGCCATGCCCGACACGCAGGTGGTGGTCTCCGCTCCCGCGGCGAACCAGAGCGGGTCGGGCGGCAAGACCACTCCGGGAGAGCTCACCGCCACGCCCACGACGATGCTCGGGGGTACCGACGCGACCGCCGTGACCGGCTTCCCCGCCGACTCGGTCAACTGGGCGCTCGACGGAGGCATCGCCGAGACGCCGCAGTTGGTCGTGACCGGCATCAACTCGGGCCAGAACATCGGCGCGTTCATCGAGCTGTCCGGCACCGTGGGCGCGGCTCGCGCCGCGGCGTCCCGGGGGATCCCCGCGCTGGCCGTGTCCGCCGGCATCGAGGACACCGCCGGCTTCGAAGCGGCGGCAGAGCTCGCGGTCGAGTGGATCCAGGCGCACCGAGCGGCGATCCTCGACGGGTCGATGGCAACGACACCTGCGTCGGTCACGAACATCAACGTGCCGGGGTGCTCGACCGGCGAGCTCCGCTCCGTGCTGGAGGTGCCGGCATCGTCGGCACCTCCAGCCAGCCTCGAACCGGTGGACTGCGCGGCACCCGCTCCGGCGGTGCAGCCGACCGACGACGTGTCCGCGATCGCCGCCGGCTACGCGTCCCAGTCCGACATCGGCGTCTGAGCAGCCGCTCACTGCGCCAGTCGCTACCGTGCGGCGCATGACCGAACTGGCACTGAACGGAACCGCTGCGCTCATCACCGGAGGTGGCAGCGGCATCGGCCTGGAGAGCGCGCGGCGCCTGGTGGCCGACGGATCCGCCGTCACGATCATGGGCCGCACCGAGGAACGCCTCCGCGGGGCGGTGACGGCGCTCGAGGCGGCCGCACCCATCAACGGACTCGTTCGCTTCGTCGTCGGCGACGCCGGATCCGAGGACGACGTGGCGGCCGCTGTCAAGGTGGCCACGCAGGCCACCGGGGGGTTGGACTTCGCCGTCGCGTCCGCCGGTCGTGGCGGTCTGGGCCCGATCATCACCACCCCGCTCGAGGAGTGGACCGACGTGCTGCGGACCAACCTGACCGGCACGTTCCTGCTGTTCAAGCACGCCGGCGCCGCGATCGCCGGGACCGGCGGTGGGTCGATGGTGGCGATCTCGTCGATCGCCGCGGCGGTGACCCACCCGTTCATGGGGCCGTACTGCGTGTCCAAGGCGGGCATCGACATGCTCGTCCGTCAGACCGCCGACGAGCTCGGACGTGCGGGCGTGCGGGTCAACGCGGTGCGGCCCGGCATCGTCGCGACCGACCTGGTGTCCATGATCATGGACGACGAGCAGGTGATGGACTCCTACATGGAGAACATGCCCGTGTCGCGCTCCGGCACCGTCGACGACGTCGGTTCCGTCGTGCGCTTCCTGCTGGGCCCGGAGTCATCGTGGGTGACCGGGACGTCGCTGAGCGTCGACGGCGGCCACCACCTGCGGCGCGGACCCGACTTCGAACCGGCGGCCCGGGCGTTCTTCGGCGACGACGCCGTCGATGGCCGGGTGCAGCACGGGGAGGCGTGATGGCGAACGAGCAGCGACCGCAGATCGACCTCCTCGACGGCGACTTCTACGTCGGGGACCCGTACTCGACCTATGCGTGGCTGCGCGACAACGAGCCGGTCGTGTGGGATCCCGTCAACGAGCTGTGGGGTGTCGCACGCTACGACGACGTCGTCGAGATCGAGAAGCACAAGCACCTCTTCATCAACTCCGATCGGACGAAGGGTGGCTACCGACCGAACATCCCGGCGGATCCGGCGATCATCGGTCTGGACGACCCGCTGCACTCGCACCGGCGCAACCTGGTGTCGCGTCGCTTCACGCCGAAGGCGGTGTCGCGCTGGGAGGACCACGTGCGCGCCACGGTCGTCGGCCTGCTCGACGCGGCGCTCGGCCACGGCGCTCCCGTGGAGATCGTCGGGGAGCTGGCCGCGCCGCTGCCCGCGGAGATGATCGGCCTGCTGCTCGGCTTCCCGCAGGAGATGTTCCCGAAGCTCATGGAGTGGTCGGAACGGACGATCGCGCTGGGTGGCGGCCCGCGCTACATGGACGAGGACGGCATCGCCGCGGCCATGGAGTTCGCTGGTGCGTCTGCAGAGCTCTACGGGGAGAAGCAGCGCTGTCCCGCCGATGACGTGATGACGGTCTGGACGACGGCGGAGCTGCCGGACGGGCACCCGTTCGGTCTGGACGAGGTGATCTCCGACTGCCTGCTCCTCCTCGACGGCGGCGCCGAGACCACGCGCACGGTCATCGCTCGCGGGATGGTCGAGCTGGCTCGTCGGCCCGAGCAGTGGGCCCTCATGCGCGATGGCGCGGACCTCACGGTCGCGATCGAGGAGCTGATCCGCTTCGTCACCCCGATCCACAACATGTGCCGGGTCGCAGTGGAGGACACCGAGATCGGTGGCGCCTCGGTCAAGGCAGGCGATCAGGTGGTGCTCATGTACTCCTCCGCCAACCGCGACCCGACGCACTTCGAGGACCCCGAGTCGCTCGACGTGACGCGCCACCCGAACCACCACCTCGCGTTCGGCTTCGGCACCCACTTCTGCCTGGGGTCGTCGCTGGCGCGCATGGAGATCAGGGTGTTCTTCGACGAGCTGCTCGCCCGGGTGTCGGACCTGTCCGTGATCGACGGCACGGTCGAGGAGATGCCGAACGCCTTCGTCTACGGCCTCCGCTCGGCCCGGATGAACCTGACGTCGGGCTGATCCTGACGCCTTCTCATGGGAGCTGTCACACATCGGCCCGCTCGTCCGTCGAGAGGGCATGGAAGAACGAACCGATCCCCAGCTCCACCACCCGGGCGCCATGCCGACGGCGGTCGACGTGGTCATCATCGGCGGGGGCCTGGCCGGCCTCACCGCTGGTGCGGTCTCGGCCCGCTCCGGGGCCCGGACGCTGGTCCTCGACGCCCACGCCGGCGGTGGCCGCGCTGCGGTCCGCCGGGTGCCGCTCGACGGAGGGGCGGGTAGCGGTCCGGAGGTCGGTCACCGGGAGGGGACCGCGGCGTTCAACGGCGGACCTCGCGCCCTGTACCTCGGCGGTGCCGGCCGGCAGGTGCTCGGGCGGTTGGGCATCACGCCGACCGGTTCCAAGCCACCGACGGCGGGGAGCTCGGCGCTGATCGGCCGCCGACTGGACGTGCTGCCCACCGGGGTGGCGTCGCTGCTCCGGAGCGGAATCGTCGCCCGCTCCTCCAAGCCCCGCCTGCTCGCCTGCCTGCTCGGCATCGCGACCGGCAGGGTCCCCGCAGGCCGACCCGACCAGTCCGCCGCGGAGTGGATCCGGACCCTGGCCCGCGGCCACGACGACGTCGCCGCCGTGCTCGGCGCCCTCGTTCGGGTGTCGACCTACGCCGCCGACCTCGACCTCCTCGCCGCGGACGCCGCGGTGCCACACACGATCCACGCCATCGCCAAGGGCGTGCTCTACCAGGACGACGGCTTCCAGCAGTACCTGGACGCCCTGGGCGCGGTGGGCAGAGGAAGCGGCATGACCGTGGTCGACCGTGCCCCGGTCGTCTCGCTCGACCAGCGGGCCGACGGCATGTGGTCCGTCGAGTGCCGCGACGGTCGCACGGTCCGGGCACGCGCGGTCGTCGTCGCCGCCGGAGGACCGACGTCGGCCGCCGGGCTGCTCGACCTCACCGACCTGGACGCCACGCTCGGGCCGCCGGCCACGGCGGCGTGCCTGGAGCTGGCCGTGGCCGGCCCGGTCCCCAACCGGTTCGTGCTCGGCATCGACGAACCGCTGTACCTGTCGGAGCACTCGCCGCCGGCACGCCTGGCGCCAGCCGGCGTGAGCGTCGTCCACGTCGTCCGCTACGGCGCCACGACGGCGACCGACGACCGCCCTCGTCTCGAGGCGCTGTCGGCGCAGGCCGGGATCAGGGAGGCGGACGTCGTCGCTCGCCGCTTCCTCGCCAAGATGGTCGTGCACACCGCGCTGCCCTCGGTCGATGGCGATGGCATGGCCGGCCGTCCCGCGGTCGCGGTCGCCGAGCGGCCTGGCGCGTTCCTGGCCGGCGACTGGGTCGGCCCGGTCGGGCTGCTCGCCGACGCGAGCTTCGCCAGCGGCGAGGTCGCCGGCGGGATGGCGGCGGCGCACGTTGTCGCCCAAGTTCGCGCCGTTCGTGCCGGAGCCCCTCGCCCCGGTCGCAGCGCTACCGTCGCCACGAGCGTCCCATGACCACCGGAGCCCACGACCCGGACGCCGTCTCGGCGTCGGCGAGCTTCGAGGCCGAGCGCGCCCGCCTGACCGGCCTGGCCTACCGGATGCTCGGTTCGGTGGCCGACGCCGAGGACGTCGTGTCCGAGGCCTGGGTGCGCTTCCAGCGTGCGGATCCCGACTCGGTCGATCGTCCGGCCGCGTGGCTCACCACCGTCACGTCACGGCTGGCGATCGACCGGCTGCGGTCACAGGCCGCTCGACGTGAGACCTACGTCGGGCCGTGGTTGCCGGAGCCGGTGCCCACCTCGGCTCCGGTGTCGGGGTCGGTCACGCCGGCGCCCGCCGAGGATCCTGCGGATCGAGTCGAGCTGTCGGAGTCGCTCACGCTGGGGTTCCTGGTCGTGCTCGACCGGCTGGGACCGGTGGAGCGGGCGGTGTTCCTGCTCGCCGACGTGTTCGGCGAGCCGTTCGCCGAGATCGCCCACATTTTCGGGAGGTCCGAGGTCAGCTGCCGTCAGATCGCCTCCAGGGCACGCCGCAAGGTTCGCGACGCGCGGGCGGACCGGGCCGCTGCCGACGAGCAGCTCCTCGCGAGCCTGGTCGGTGCGCTCGCCGTCGGCGACGTCGACGGCGTGCTGTCGCTGCTCGCCCCCGACGTGGTCCTGACCAGCGACGGCGGCCCCGATCGCCACGCGGCCCGTCGTCCGGTCGTCGGAGCGGATCGGGTCGGCCGGTTCCTCCTCAACCTGGCGCTTCGGACTCCCGAGGGCGCCGCGATGGCGATCGAGGAGGTCAACGCCGCGCCGGCGCTCGTGATCCGCCACCCCGACCTGCCGATCGTGATGACCGCCGATCGCGACGACGGCGGCAGGGTGGCCGCCGTCCGCCTGTTGCTCAACCCCGACAAGCTCGCCGCCCTGGACGGCACCTTCAGCGGCCTGTGACCGCCCCTTCCCTTCTGCCCCGTTCTGTTCGTCGTTTCACAACGTTTTCGTTGTGAAACGACGAACAGAACGGGGGTGTAGGAGGAACGGGGGTGTGGGTCAGTTCTGGAGGGTCGGTTCCGTGCCGGCGGGCAGGCTGATCGTCTTGAACTCGAGGAACTCCTCGAGGCCCTCGGGGCCGAGCTCCCGGCCGACGCCGGACTGCTTGTAGCCACCGAACGGCGAGCCGAACGCCATGCCGTACATGTTCACCGAGTACGTGCCGGTGCGGACCCGGCGGGCGACGTCGATCGCTGCGTCGACATCGGCACCCCACACCGAGCCGGACAATCCGTAGTCGGAGTCGTTGGCAATGCGGACGGCGTCGTCGACGTCGGAGTAGGAGAGCACCGACACGACCGGTCCGAAGATCTCCTCCTGGGCGATGCGCATGTCGTTGGTGACGTCGACGAACAGGGTCGGCTCGACGAACCAGCCGTCGCCGTCGACCGACGGGCGGCCACCGCCGACCGCCACGCGGGCGCCGCCGTCGGCGCCCGCTGCGATGTAGCCCTCGACCCGGTCGCGCTGGGACTCGTTGATGAGCGGGCCGACGTTCGTGCCGAAGTCGGTCGGGTCGCCGACGACCTGAGCAGCCATCTTGTCGGTGAGCACACCGACGATCTCGTCGTAGCGGGACTGCGGGGCCAGCACCCGGGTCTGCGCGATGCAGGCCTGGCCGTTGTTCATGATGGCGGCGGAGAGCAGCTCGTCGGCCACGGCGTCGATGTCGACGTCGTCGAGCAGGATCGCCGCGGACTTGCCGCCGAGCTCCAGCGTGCAGCGCTTCAGCTGCTCGCCGCAGATGGCGCCGATCTTGCGGCCGGCGGCGGTGGAGCCGGTGAAGGAGACCTTGTCCACGTCGGGGTGGCGAACCAGGTGCTCCGAGACCTCACGGTCGGCCGGGACGATGTTCAGCACGCCGGCGGGCACGCCGGCCTCGGCCGCCAGCTCGGCGAAGCGGAACGCGGAGAGCGGGGTGTCGGGCGCCGGCTTGAGCACCATCGTCGAACCCGATGCCAGCGTGGGTGCGAACTTGAGCATCGAGATGAACAGCGGCACGTTCCACGGGATGATCCCGGCGACGACGCCGACGGGCTCCTTGCGGACGATCGCCGGTCCGAGCACGTCCTGGCGCAGCTCCTCGAACTCGAAGTCCTCGAGCACCTTGACGTAGGCGTCGAGCACCATGTTCGTGGCGCCGATCTGGCCGAAGTGCGAGAACAGGATCGTGGCGCCGACCTCGGCGGTGACCAGGTTGGCCAGCTCGTCGGCGGCGTCGACCATCTTCGCCTGCAGGGCCTTGAGCACCTCGAGCCGCTCGGCCTTGGTGCTGTCGGCCCACGGGCCGGCCTCCAGCGCGGCGCGGGCGGCGGCGACGGCGCGGTCGACGTCGGCCTCGGTGCCCTCGGGTACCGATCCGATGACCTCCAGCGTCGCGGGGTTCACGACCTCGAAGCGGTCGGAGCCGGCGGGGTCGGTCCACTCGCCGCCGATGTAGAGCTGCTTGTAGTCGGTCATGGCCGATCCCCCTGTGCTGTCGATGGTGCGAGCGCCGTCGGCGTGCCCGGCGCAGAGTACCTGACACATCGTCAGACCGACTCGGCGCGGCAGACCCGCCCGCAGCTCTCGGACGATGTCTAACGTGCGGACGTGGTCGACGGATCTGCGGTGGGCATCGGGGTGATCGGCATCGAGCACCTCCATGTCTTCGAGTTGGTCGACGGCCTGGTCGACGCCGGTGCCCGAGCGGCGCGCCACGCCGCGGCAGGTGACTCCCTCGTCGACCTGTACGGCACGTGGCAGCCCGACTCGGTGCCGGGCACGGTCGAGGAGGTGCTCGCCGACCCCCACGTCGACGTGGTGGTGCTCGCCGGGGTCCCTGCGGATCGGGCGGACGTGGCGGTCGCCGCGTTGCATGCCGGCAAGGACGTGCTGTCCGCCAAGCCTGCCGCCACGACCCGGGCGCAGCTCGATGCCGTGGCCACCGCGGTGACCGACACCGGCCGGCGATGGTGGGTGCTGTTCTCCGAGCGGTTCGCCAACCCGGCGGTGCTGCGCGCGGTGCAGCTGGCGAGATCGGGCGCGGTCGGCGATGTGGTGCACGTGGAGACAGCGGCGCCCCACCGACTCAACCCCGACGAGCGCCCGCAGTGGTTCTTCGACGGTGAGCGCTCCGGCGGGATCATCGTCGACCTGGGCACCCATCAGGTCGACCAGTTCCTCGCCGCCACGGGCGCGGAGCCGGCAGAGGTGGCGGTCCTGTCCTCGGCGGTGGGTTCGGTCCGGGACTGGGGTGACGCGTCACTGGCCGGCTTCCAGGACATCGGCGAGCTCGTGCTCAGCGCGCCTGGTGTCCGCGGCCACCACCGGGTGGACTTCCTGGAGCCCGACGGCTTCCCCACATGGGGCGACACCCGGCTGGTGATCACCGGCACCGACGGTCGGTTGGAGGTGCGCATCGCGGTGGGCGAGGACGGCCAGCACGAACCGGCGGCGGTGTGGGTGACCGACCACCGCGGCGTGCGCCGCGACGACGAGGTCGGCCCCACCACGTGGGCGAGCGACCTCCTTGCGGACCGAGCCGACGGTGGTGAGCGCTTCATGAGCAGCGACCACCCGTTCGCCGTCACGTCGCTCGTGTTGATCGCGGAGCAGGGTGCCACCGGCTGGGGGAACGGAGCGGCGTGAGCGTCGGACTGGGCCGTGACGCCCGGCGCGTGGCCGCGAGCCCTCCGTTCGACCTGCTGCGGCCCGGTCGTTCGATCACGGCGATGTCGGCGGTGCTGCTGCCGTTCACAGACCCCGCGACGCCCGACGTCGACGGGTTCCTGGCCCATCTGGCCCGCACGGTGGACGCCGGCCTGGTGCCGGCGGTGAACATGGACACCGGGTTCGGTCCGACCCTCGACGAAGCGACCCGTGCCGAGCTGCTGCGCCTGACCCGCGCCGCGGTCGACGGTGAGGTGGTCGCCGGCGTGCACGTCGACGACGAGCCCGGCGACGGCTTCGACGCCGATGCACTGCACCGCCGTGTGGACGCGGTCGCCGAGGCCGGCGCCACGCCGATCCTGTTCCCGTCCCACGGCCTGGCCGGGCTCGACGACCACGGAGTGGTCGCTGCGTGGGCCACAGTGGGGAAGCGGGTCGATCGCTTCCTGGCCTTCGAGCTGTCGCCTGAGTTCCACCCGGCAGGTCGGCTGCTGTCGTCGAGCGCCTACGAGTCGGTGCTGTCGATCCCGACCTGCGTCGGCGCCAAGCACAGCTCGCTGGAGCGTGAGCCCGAGTGGGAGCGGCTCCGGCTGCGCGACCGGATCCGTCCCGACTTCATGGTGCTCACCGGCAACGACCTGGCGATCGACATGGTCTGCTACGGCAGCGACTACCTCCTGGGCATCACGACGTTCGTCCCCGACCTGTTCGCGGAGCGCGACCGCCGCTGGCGCGCCGGCGATCCGTCGTTCCACCAGCTGAACGACGACCTGCAGTACCTCGGCCGGTTCGCGTTCCGGCGCCCCGTGCCCGCCTACAAGCACTCTGCCGCCCAGTTCCTGCGCCTCCGCGGATGGATCGACTCCGACGCCACACAGGTCGGCGCTCCCGAGCGGCCGGCGACGGACCTGCCGATCCTGGCCGAGATCGCCGACCGCCTCGGTGTCCTGCCGGCGTGATGTCCCGACGACTGGAGTTCCCTCAGATCAAGCAGTTCGGGACAGCGGCGGCACTGCGCGGGCGGCTGGCTGAGCTGGGGCTCGACCTGCCCGTCGACGACGCCGTCGAGCCGACCGGCCCTCTCGGGCAGTCGTTCGACATCGCCGACGCGGCGTGCACGCTCACCGCTCCGAACCGCTTCGCTGTGCTGCCGATGGAGGGCTGGGACGCGGAGCGCGACGGATCGCCGAGCGACCTGGTCCGTCGTCGCTGGCGTCGGTTCGGCTCCTCGGGCGCCGGGCTGATCTGGGGCGGCGAGGCCGCAGCGGTCCGCCACGACGGCCGAGCCAACCCGAACCAGCTCATGATCGCCGAGCACACCGTCGATGCCCTCGCCGCGATGCGCGGCGAGTTGATGGACGCGGCCGAGGAGGTCTCGGTGACGCCGGTCGTCGGGCTGCAGCTCACGCACTCCGGGAGGTGGTCGCGTCCCGATGGCGACCCGGCTCCTCGCACCGCCCGGATCGACCCGGTGCTCGACGGACGCGTCGGTGCCGGCGCCCACACCCTGCTCTCCGACGACGAGCTCGACGAGCTGGCCGCGACGTACGTCGACGCCGCTGCACTGGCGCAGCAGGCCGGCTTCGACTTCGTCGACGTGAAGGCGTGCCACGGCTACCTGGGTCACGAGCTGCTCATGGCACACGACCGTCCCGGCCGCTACGGCGGCGACCTGGGCGGACGGACGCTGTTCCTGCGCTCGGTCATCCTCGGGATCCGTGAGCGGTGTCCCGGCCTGGCGATCGGCGTGCGGCTCAGCCTCTACGACCCCGGCCCGTTGCAGCCCGGCCCCGACGGCGTGGTCGAACGCGTCCCCGGTGCGTTGCAGGGCTTCGGGCCCGTCGGTGCCGACGGTCGCGCCGACCTGAGCGAGGCGATCGAGGTCGTCGGTCTGCTCGGCGACGCCGGCGTGCGGCTGATCTGCACCACCGCCTCCAGCCCGTACTACGCGCCGGCGGTCCAGCGGCCGGCCTGGTTTCCGCCCTCTGATGGCGCGTTGCCCGCTCGGGACCCGCTCGTGGACGCGGTTGTGATGCTCTCTGCTGCTCGCGACCTGCGTGCAGCAGCACCGCCGGGCACCGTCGTGGTCGGGACGGGCTTCACCTACCTGCAGCAGCTGCTGGCAGAGGTCGGTCAAGCGCTCGTCCGCGAGGGATGGGTGGACTCGGTCGGCCTCGGGCGGATGGTGCTCAGCTATCCGGACCTGCCCGCCGACGTGCTCGCCGGTCGGTCGCTCGTGACCCGCAAGGTGTGTCGCACGTTCTCCGACTGCACCACCGCACCGCGAAACGGCCTGGTGTCGGGCTGCTACCCGCTCGACCCGTTCTACAAAGAGCGTCCCGAGCGGGTGGAGCTGGTCGCGATCAAGCGTCGCCTTCGCGCGACCTAGCCAGTGCCTTCTGTGCGTGCTGAGCGCTGTCCCTGGACGCTGTCGCTTCTCGGGGCATCCGGCGCACCGAGAACGCCGGTGCCTACTTGTAGCCGACCATGATGTGCTCGACCCACGAGGCGGGTGCCGCGTCCATGAGGGTGCCGAGGTCCCAGTAGTCCCACCAGCGGGTGACCTTGCCGGCGGCGTCGAGCTCGTGCACGGACACGAAGGGCAGCACCACCTCCTCGCCGGTATCCCACCTCCAGTGCTCCTGGTGCTCGGTGATGACCGTGTTGCCCTGCGCGGTGACCTTCCAGCCGGGCACGTGCTCGTAGCCGGCCAGCGGCGCGAGGCCGAGTGCCAGCCGGGCTGAGACCTCGGTGGGACCGAACGCACCCTCCTCGGGCGCCGGCACGTCGCGGTAGTTGCCGTCGGCCGTGAACCAGGCGCCGACGGCGTCGAAGTCACGTCGGAACAGGTCGGCCCAGAACTGCTCGATGAGCTCGGCGTTGCGGACGGCGTCGTCGGGGCTCGAGCGGGTGACGTCGGTCATGGGGCGGGACGATAGCGATCTGACGTCGCCACCGGGGCGGTCCCGTCGGTGCCATCATCGCAACGTGACCGAAGCGCCGCCCGACCCAGGCGATCCAGACCACCATCAATCGGCGTTCGATGACCGACACGACGACGAGTCGTCGCCCAGCAGGGTGCAACGGGGTCGGGCCCGAGTCGACGCCGCTCGTGACGGCGCCGCGGAGGTCGCCGAACGTCTCGTCGCTGCCCGTCCCGAGACACCGCTGATCGACGCCGGCTTCGAGCTGTACGAGCGTGACTCGCGCATCGCCGGCGGGATGCTGGCCGGAGCGGTCGCGTTCCGGCTGTTCCTCCTCGTCGTGCCGTTGCTGCTGATCCTCGTCGCCGGCCTGGGGTTCCTCCACGCCAGCGGGACGGAGCGATCGGCGAGCACCGAGCTGGGCTTCTCCCAGACGCTCGTGTCCACGATGTCGACGGTCGGCCAGAACGCCGAGCGCGGAAGATGGGTCACCCTCTGGGTCGGCCTGGTCGCTGCGGTGTTCGCAGTGCGCACGATGATCAAGTCCCTGCGGATCGTGCACAACCTGGCGTGGGGGACGACGCGCAAGCCGTCGGCCAACCGTCCGGTGGACCTCGTCGTCGGTGTCGGCATCGTGACGCTCGTCGTGGTCATGGCCGGGTCGTCTCAGTGGATCCGGGCCCGCACCCCAGGTGGAGGTCTGCTCGCGTCGATCGCCGTGGCCGCCATCGCCGCTGCCCTGTACCTCGTGGTGGAGCTCGTGCTGCCCAAAGCGGAGGGAGCGTCCTGGGTCCGACTCGTGCCCGGAGCGATCCTCGTCGGTGTCGGGATGCAACTGCTGCACGGGGTCACCGTCTTCTACTTCGCTGGACGCATCAGCCGGATGTCGCAGACCTACGGCCCCCTGGGCGTCGCCATCGTGGCACTGCTGTGGCTGTACATCCTCGGTCGGATGATGGTCGGCGCCGCGGTGCTCAACGCCACGCTGTGGGATCGCGAGCAGCGCGGGGAACGGACCTGGGTGCGGATCAGTCGGGACCTGCTCCGGCGGCCCTGAGCTCGGGAACCAGCCGGCACGACAGCCCACGTCCGGAGCGCGCGCGGTGCAGTCCGTCAGGAGTCGGGATGGCCGGCCCGGAATCCGGCGGTGTCCTGCAGTCCGAGCTGCCGCTCCGCTGCCCGCGACGCATCGCCGCTGACGGGTTCCAGCACCATCGCCCAGTGGTCGCCGCAATCGGTCCGCTCGAGGACTCGTCCCCCGAACCAGTCGAGTCCGACGATGACGGGAGCGCCGCCGGGGCCGTCCACCACCTCGAACCGGGCGAACTTGTCGACACCCCCGCGTTCCAGGTCGTCCGCCGTGATGGCACCGAACTGCGCGGCGACCGCTCGGTCGGTGGCTCGGAGCACGTGCACGACGACGTGCTCGGCGACCATGGCCGGGCCGAACGTGTGGTTCTGCTCCGACATGCACACGAGGAACCGTGGTGGATCGATGCTGCACTGGGTCGCGAACCCGACCAGGCAGCCGACCGGCTCTCCATCCGACGCTCTGGCGGTGACGACGTACATCGGCGGGTCGATCGAGCCGACCAGGTCATCGAACACTTCGTTCACGGCCCCGCGCCGCCTCGACCGGTGCGGCGGGACGCGATCCGCTCGATCAGCCCGAGCGTGCGGTCGACCTCTTCCTCGGTGTTCAGGTAGTGCACCGAGGCGCGGACCATCGACTCGATGCCACGGCCGGGAAGGTCGATGCGGGCGAAGCGGGCCTCGGTGGTCCACACCCACACCTGTTCGACGGCGAGCGCGTCGCGGACCTCGGTCGGGTCGACGCCGTCGACGGTGAAGGTGACGATGCCGCACCGTCGGGTGCCGAGGTCGCGCACGACGACTCCGTCCAGGGAGCGGAGCCCGGCGCGCAGCCGGTCGGCCAGCGTGGTCACACGTCGCTCGATCGCGTCCAGTCCGATCGCGAGCGCGTAGTCGACGGCGGCACCCAGGCCGAGGACGCCCGCGATCGAGCGCTCGTATGACTCGAACCGGGCGGCGCCTTCGGGCAACGAGTAGGAGTCGGTGCCGGTCCACTCGGCTCCTCCCGACGCCGCCGGCGCCAGTCGCCCGGCGAGCTGCGGGCGCACGTAGAGGAACCCGGTGCCTCGGGGGGCCCGCAGGTACTTGCGGCCCGTGGCGGTCAGCACGTCGCAGCCGAGGGCGTCCACGTCGAGCACCATCTGGCCGACCGACTGGCAGGCGTCGAGGAGGAACGGCACGCCGGCGTCGCGGCACGCGGCGCCGACCTCCGCTGCCGGGTTCACCAGCCCACCCTGCGTCGGCACGTGGCTCACCGCAACCAGCCGGACGGCCGGGTCCTCCAGTCGTCGTCGGAGGTCGGCAACGTCGATCGCTCCGCTCGGGTCGTCGTCGACGAGCTCCACCCGGATGCCGAACCGGTCCCGTGCAGCGAGCAGGTTCAGGACGTTGGTGACGTACTCCGAGCGGCAGGTCAGCACGACGTCGCCGGGCGCCCATCGGAATGCCCAGAACGCACGTTCCCAGGCGTCGGTGGCGCTGGTGGCGAAGGCCACGTCGGTGTCGGCGCAACCGAGCAGCGTCGCGACCGATCCGCGGGCTCGGTCGAGGTCGGGGCGTCGGAGTACCTCCGATTCGTAGGCTCCCAGACGGGCTTCGTCGCGCAGATGGGCGATGACGACTTCGAGCACGGGATCCGCGTTCGGAGACGCGCCGGCGTGGTTCAGGAAGGTGCGCTCGAGTACCGACGGCGTGTCGGCCCGCACGAGGTCGAGGTCGATCATCGGCCCCACCGGATCATCGGTCGCCGGCCGGCTCGTCGCCCGTCAGGTCGCCGCTCGAGAGGCCGTTGCCGGCCAGGCCGCTCCAGAGGAGCGCCGTCAGGTACTCGACGAGGTCCCTGCGACTGAGCGTGCGACGATCCAGCCACCACTCGGTGGTCACGTGCACCATGCCGAGCACGCCGTAGGCCCACGGCTCCGCCGGGCCGGAGTCGGCGCCCTGATCGCGCAGCCACTCGCCCAGCGCACGGGCGACGACCACGCCGACGTCGCTCACCAGGCGTCGGTCCTCCAGACGACGCCCGGCTCCGAACGATCCTTCGGACAGGAAGCGGTAGATGTGCGCGTCCGACTCGATGAAGCTCACCCAGGTGTCGATGCCGCGCTCCACCCGCTCGCGGGTGTCGGTCGTGGTGGCCCACACCTCGCCGAAGCGGGCGATGAGCTCCCGGGTGAAGCGCTTGGCGAGGGCGTCGGCCAACCCGGCCTTGTCGCCGAAGTTGGCGTACAGGATCGGCTTGGTGATGCCCGCTTCGTGGGCGATGTCCTCCATCGACACTCCGGCGCCGTCGCGGCGGATCGCCACGATGGCGGCATCGAGCAGCTCCTCACGACGCTCAGAGCGGGTGTCTTTCGAGCGGGTGTCGTTCGAGTGGGTGTCCTTCGAGCGGGTGTCTTTCGAGCGCGGTCGGTCAGCCATCGAGGGCACCATCCCGCTGCGCGCTGTCGATCCGCGCGCTGCGGTAGAGGTCAGGGAACACGCGGGCGATTCGACTCAGCAGGTAGGCCGAGTACGGGCCGTCGAACGCGTGCACGTCCTCGCCGTCCCACCGCGAAGCGCCGCTGCGCCGTGTGGTCCGCCCGATCGGCAGCGGCTCCACCTCGACATCCCATCCCGGGTCCAGGAACAGGGGCATCGAGATCCGATCGGCGGTCGGTGCGGCGACGCGGTGCGGCGTGGCCACGAACCGACCGCCGCTCAGACGCTCCAGCATGTCGCCCAGGTTGCAGACCAAGGCGCCCTCGACCGGCTCCACCGCCACCCATGAGGTGGCGCCATCATGCTGCGTGCGGACTTCGAGGCCACCCGAGTCGTCCTGGGCGAGCAACGTGAGCAGCCCGTAGTCGGTGTGCTCTCCCACGCCCCACCCCATCCGGGCCGGGTACCGGAAGATGCGGAACAGCACGGTCGGATCATCGCACCAGCGGTCGAACCATCGCTCGTCGAGTCCGAGGCCCAGCGCCATGCCCCCCAGCACAGCACGTCCGACGCCGGTCACCGCCGCCATCCACTCGGGCACCAGCCGGCGCAGGATGTCCGGATGCCGCGGGTAGAGGTTCGGGCCGTGCAGCGGAACGCCCGCCAGCACCCGGGGGTCGTCGGCGGGGAGGTCCGTGCCGAAGTAGATGCCCTCCTTGGCGTCCGCTCGACCGCTCGTCAGCTCGCCGCCGAGCGGGAACCAGCCTCGCCACGCCGATCCCCCGACCCCCATGGCGATGTGCTCCTTCTCCTCGTCGGAGAGGGCGAAGAACTCCCGGGAGGCGGACATCAGCTCGGAACGCAGTGCCGGGTCGACACCGTGACCGACGACCTGGAACACGCCAGGGTCCTCGCACGCCGTCACGATCCGGTCACCGACCGCTGCTCGAGCGGCAGCATCGCCGCCGTCGACGAGCGCGGAGATGTCGATGACGCCGATCCTGGCCACCCGCCACGTTGCCACAGGCCCCATAGGCTCGCAGCCCATGTCGAGCACGTCACGATCGGGCAACGGACCGCTGCGGGGAGTTCGGGTGGTCGAGCTCGCCGGTCTGGGTCCGGCACCGTTCGCGGCGATGGTGCTCGCGGATCTGGGCGCCGACGTGTTGCGCATCGACCGTCCGAGCCCGGCGCCGCTGATCCCCGATGCCGCACGGCCCGACGATCCTGGGCCTCCGGTCGACACCGCCGGCGTGGCGAACCCGTACGACCTGCTGAACCGCAATCGAACCGGCATCGGCGTGGACCTGCGCAGCGAAGATGGCGTGGAGCTGGTGCGCCGGTTGGTCCTCGACGCCGACGTGTTGATCGAGGGCTACCGACCTGGGGTCGCCGAGCGGTTCGAGCTCGGACCGACCGACCTGATGCCGCTCAACCTGCGGCTGGTCTACGGCCGCATGACCGGCTGGGGCCAGGACGGCCCGTTGGCGCCGCTCGCCGGTCACGACCTGACGTACCTGGCGATGGCGGGCGTGCTGGCCCACATCGGGCGAGCGGACCAGCCGCCGACACCACCGCTCAACCTGGTGGCGGACTTCGGCGGTGGCGGCATGCTGCTCGCCATGGGCGTGCTCGCCGCGCTGGTCGAGCGCTCGACGTCGGGGGAGGGCCAGGTCGTCGACGCCGCGATGGTCGACGGCGCCGCGCTCCTGATGGCCCCGTTGTTCGGGGCTTGGTCGTCGGGGTTCTGGTCGGCGGATCGTGGCACCAACCTGCTCGACTCAGGCGCTCCCTTCTACGACTGCTACCGCTGCGCCGATGGCGGCTGGCTGGCGGTCGCCGCCATCGAGCCGCAGTTCTACGCCCAGTTGCTCGACGGCCTCGGCCTGGCCGACGAGGAGCTGCCGGTACAGCACGACCAGACCGGCTGGCCGTTGGTCCGGGACCGCTTCGCCGAGGTGATCGCTAGCCGCACCCGTGACGAGTGGGCGGAGCTGTTCGACGGCCGTGACGCGTGCGTCGCTCCGGTGCTGGACATGGGCGACGCGCCCCGACATCCACACGCCGTGGCGCGCGGCGCGTTCGTCGACGTCGACGGCGTGATGCAGCCGGCGGCCGCGCCCAGGTTCTCTCGCACCCCCGCCGACGCTCCCGATCCGGCTCGCGTCGGAACCGACCCGTCGATCGTCCTCGCCGGGTGGGGGATCAGCGCCGACGAGGTCGCGGAGCTGGTCGCCCGCCACGTCATCACCTGAGCCGGACGCGCTGCTGCCTGCGCTGGGGGGCCTGATGACGCGCTGCTGCCCGCGCTGGGGGCGCGGGTGGTCGAGGGGTTGGGGTCGTCGAGGTGCCCGGTCCGGGTGTGCTCGGTTGGTTGGTTGGTCCCACAGGGTTCCCGCGTTCAGGCGGGGGTGGCCGCTCGCCATCCGGGTCCTCGTTGGTGACGGGTGTGCAGGACGGCGCCGGTGGGTGTGGTGATCCGGTAGAACCCTTCACCGTCACCAGGATCCGGGTTCGCGGTCATCGACCAGCCGTCCCGGTGGACGATGCCGTGATGGCGTCTGCACAACAACGCAAGGTTCACCATCTCTGTGGGTCCGCGGTCGCGGTGACGGCGGACGTGGTGGGCGTCGCACCAGTTCACTGGTGTGTCACAACCCGGGAACACG
>JACDJA010001352.1_pt1 | contig 20900 bp, 20 predicted proteins | sample 7449241 | NCBI WGS metagenome assembly JACDJA01 (sample SAMN14253289, study PRJNA609438) | sludge metagenome | isolation source: initial anaerobic sludge | collected 2018-12-20 | reverse complement strand
TGATCTTGCGCAAAATCTGATAAATAAATGGTATGTGCTTTGCCATTTTTGGCAATATTGGCCGGAATGACCCATTCACCCTTTTCAAAATTGATATCTGTCCACCGTGCCTGAGTAATTTCACCGACCCGGCATAGTGTAGAAAGCATGATCCAAATTGCGCGCTCCATATAGGGCTCAATACGGGCTTTAGGTAAGGCTTGCGCCAGTTCGATAATTTCAATCGCACCCATAAAACGCTCGCGTTCAGGCTCAGCACCGCCCACGCGGTCTTTTGTTACGCCAGCAATCGGATCTGTAGCTACCCATTCCCGTTCGTGTGCCCAGCGGAAGAATTGCTTCAGGTCGCTGAAAGTGCGGTTGGCCATCCTCCGTGCACCTCGATTAATAATGGTGTCCATTGCATCCAGAATGTCACCCCGCGTAATAGTTTGAAGATCCCGGTCGCCCATCGGGGTAATGACATCCTTGCGAAGTGCACGCAAGGCTTCACTTGGATCTTTGCGTTTCACTAATTCCAATTCCGCCCATCGCTCAATAGCACTACCTAGCGTACGTATTCCAAGTGCAGCTTGTTCCGCTGCTTTTTTCTCTGCCAACTTATTCGATTCTTCTTGTTTTGCTTGCTCGGCCGGATCCGTCCCTTGATCGATTAATTTGCGCGCATCGTGTGCTTTGAGCCGCGCCTCTTTGAGCGATACAAACTCATAACTCCCGAGACTCATGGTTTTTCTGCTGCCATTGAGCTGATAGCGGAATTGCCATGATTTTTTTCCACTTGGAAAAATACGCAGCCTTAAACCTTCGCCGTCTTCCAGGAATTTATCCTTGGCTTCTGGGAGTGCTGAACTGATTTCTTTGACAGTAAGTTTGCTCATTTTACGACCACCTGCACTAAATCTAGGTGGATAAGTGTGAAAATCCACGTACCCACTCACGTACCCACTTGACTCTGGCTAGGATGATATTGCATGGGACATGCTTGGACAATGAATATATTAATATCAACAGTTTAAAACAATGGTGAAATTTAGAAAAACGGCAAAAAACGGCTATTTCCGTGTATGGGGTGTAGGTGGTCGGAGGTTCAAATCCTCTCATCCCGACCAATAAAATCAACGATTTACATCAACCGCCGACAGGCGGTTTTTTTGTTTTAGGCCTTTCGGATACAGCTCTGGATACAACTTGGATTTTGCTGGGCGCCGATAAAAATCAGGGGTAACTATGCCGATCGGGTTCGTGCGGCTCACCGCCCGAAATGTGATGTCAATGCCTACCGCTGCAACCATATCAGGGCGCCAATCAACAACGCGGCCATGATCAGGGCGGTGGCGCCGGATGAAATCAATGCAATGTTGATGATTAGCCGGGTCGTGGGCCGATTAACCTGCAGCGCGATGATGCTTTCAATCTCCTGCCCAGCAGCTTCGATCTGGCCCCGGGTTAAATTCATCTGATTAAGGCTGCGGTTGATTCCGCCTGCCGCGATGATCAGTTCCTTGGTTTGATTGGCGACTTCGTTGCCGAGTTCGATGATCGCCGCGCCCACTTGATTGAGTTGGGCTCTCAGTTCCTCGGTGTTGTGTATTTCGAGGTTCCGAGCCTGGGCAAGTCGCTCCTGAATCGCTTGGATCCGTGCGAGATTCTTCGCTTGAGCGGTATCCATCAGCTCTTCTATCTTGGTTGATGTTCGCGGATTGGATCGGGGTGGGCTGTTGGTCTCGCTCATGCTGGATGTCCTCACTGCTTGGCGTCTTCTGGTTTGATGTATTCGACACTGGCTTCTTGTGAGCCGGTTTTGTTTGCGGTATTGATTGGCTCGGGATTTTGGGCAGGGGATGCGATTCATCCAGCCCAAGCGGGTTGGATGTATTGGTGCGTTTAGTTAAGGATCGATTGAATGGATGTGCGGCCAACTCTGCCGCCGTGGGCGTATAGCCCTGAATCGGGATGCCGAGGGCTTGCGCCTCTTGCCACACCTGACGCCGAAAGGCCTCGCTGCCGGTGACTTCAAGCGCATCGTCGAATTTGTCTTGCGCCAGTTGCAATGCCGCCTGAATCACCGTCGTGTTATGGCTGGTCACTACAATGCGATCGCCTTTGTCGACAAAAACGGGACGGCTCTTGAGATATTTTCGCCAGCGGTATGCCCCCGTGGCGAGGTCAACGGCGAAGGCATCCAGCGCCCGTCGTCGGCCACGGCCATGAGGTTTCGGCTGCGCTATGGATTCAGTCGGCACGGGTGATTCTATCGGGCTTGTTACTTCGGGCACCACGCGACGGATAACGCCGGTATGCGCCCGCTCTAAATCGGCTGCTTGCTTTCTAAGCTGATTAATCAGCGTCTGGTCACGGATCGGATCGTAAAAACCGTTGGAAAAGGCTTTCCAACCCCCGTGCTTCAGGCTGCTGAATTTCACGATCACCTGACCCGAAGCCAGACTCATCCCCTGTGCAGCACCGGTTTTGCCACTCGGGATCAGGCGAACACCCGCCAAGGCGCAATAATCCACAAAATCAGCGAGTGTCTTCGCTTCCCCTGCTGCGGCCAGAATGATCTGATCGAGGGTGATTTTTTCTGCGACCACACCGCGTCGAGCCATATCCAGTTCCTGACGGCGGGGTTTGCGGGGACGCTTGCGTCGAGTGGCTTTCTCCTCTTCATCCTTCGGATGGGGATCAAGTTCCGGCGTTAAGGTCAGATTGAATTCACGCTCAAGTTTCTGCGTCGCGGCAATCGACGTGAACACATCCCGCCGCCCGTGCCAGACGCGACCATCCAACTCGATGCGCGAGGCGATGATATGAATGTGACAGTGTTCTCTGTCGTGATGCTCAACTGCAATCCAAACAGATCGGTCGGAGAATCCCATTTCCTGCATATATCGCGTGGCCAACTGCTGCCAAAGCACTGCTATGATTTGCTCCCCCGGCGGTAAAGACAGCGAGGAATGCCAGACGGGATTGGCAATGGGCACATGCAATGACAAAGTCGAATCAAACTCTGCCGATAGTTCAGCCACGATCCTGCGGTGAACATCTGGTCGAAATAGTGAACCCGCCACGATCAATGGCCGCTTGCTCGACTGAAACACATAAGACAGAACGCCTCTGAAGTCTTGACCGCGGGTGTTCTTCGCTTTCATCGCAGGAACTCACCGACGGCGACGCCTGGGGATTTTGGCATTCACCAACGCCCTGCGGAATTCAATCAGTTCTGCCTCTGCCTCTTTGATAGAGACCATGCCCGTCAAATTGCCCTGATGCGCCAACTGGTTCAAGTTGGCAGCCGATTTGGATAGCTCAACCCAAGCAGCTAGATTCAACGGTGGCACCGAAGCGGGCAATGGCTGAGCAAGTACCAGGTGTCGCATCAGTGCCGTGACCTGCATCTTAAATTGCTTGGCTTTTTGTTTCGCGACCTCGGCCTCAATATCATTCAGATAAACAGAATATCGATGGTTTCTTTTATTTATTGTCTTATTCATATAAAATTATCCAACATATCCAGAGTGATTCATATTCCGTGAGCAAAGCGAAACGGTGGTTTTTTATTGGGGTCAAGGGGGCGAAGCCCCTTTGCAAGGCACGAACCCGGCATTGAGCGCAGCGAAAATCGCCGATTCGTCATACCTTGCTTATTGGGTTTCTTCCGGAATAAAAAAATTATTCGCACCAAATAAAGAAGACGGCTTATCATTGCTCAAAGTCCAATAGATTATTTCGAGCTAATTGGATTGGAAGGTACTGGCCTATGGTGCGGCACCATCCCAAGAGAAGCCCGTTGCAACAACCAGACTTCAATCGCAGACTGACGCCAACCCACAGCCAAGCTGCTGAGCTTTATGGCAGAGGGGAAATTTCCTTGTGCGATCAGACGATAAATTGAAGATCGTGACAAACCGGTCATGCGTTGCACATCGGGCATTCTCAATATGCGGTCAAAACTTGTTTCATTTTTATACATAGGACTAGACCTCGAAAATGGTTAATAAACAATTCAAAAATCAGACTAACTAAATAAGGCTCATGTTTATAATGAATAATAAAATTAGTCCGTTATTTGATAATGTAATTATACCATTTATTTTTATTATCAAAAATAAAAAAGATAATTTTATTAAAAAATTTAAATTTTTAATGCGCAACTGGATAATTGGGGGTGAGATTAATGCAAAGCACGGTAATCACCATGCGATGATGATTACGTCTTTATCTTTGATGGGGGCCCGATTTAAAACAGGGATGGGGAAATCCGAGTGCGATGAATCAGGCAATACCGATGAATACAGCGAGGCAACGCTCGATCTCAAGCATTGAATGCTTGTCGACCCGACCAAAGGTGGCTCCCAATTTGTCACGCCTCAGCGTCACGGATTTATCAATCATCACCTGCGAGGGTTTCTCCAGTCCGTTCGTACTCGTGGGCTGGAGCGTGATCCGCAAGGCAATAATGGCGCATCAACCAGCGTTCCTGTCATGGGTAGTACCGTGACGGTGGGGTGCTCGCCAAACTGATCAGACTGGATCACTACGGCGGGCCTTGGCTTCCCGAAGTCTCCTTGAATGGCAATGGTGACGAGATCGCCCCTCATTCGGCCCAACCATCCAAATCGGCCAGCGCCTCATCCATCAGCCGATCCATGCCGGGATCACTCAGATCCGATTGAGCGACCAGTTGGGATTGTCGCCGGCATTCTTCGGCAAAATCCGGACGCCGGGTATCCGGAACCCAGATTTGCACCGGGCGCAGCCCCGCCCGTCGTAAAGCCGCGCGGCGCTTTTGCACCCGTTCATTGACGGTAGTGGACATGGCACACCCCTTTGTTGCATGTAACGCATGAATAGTAGCGCCCGGTCTTATTACATGCAACGCAAGTCATAAGAGTGAACTTCGAGGATTAGTCGACGGCTTGACTTCCAGAACGATTCACCGAGGTGCAATAGAACAGGCCTATCTCACCACAACTTCGGTCACTTCAACCAAATGCCAAATAAAACGTAGGACTAACCAGCCATCAGAGGAAAACACATCACCAAATTTGAGATAAGGCCTAGATAGTCCTTATCTCAAGCTCAGCCAGCGCCTATATTGGCCTTGGAAAACGACGATCTCGGCTGAGCAGATGAGTTGGACCAAAGACAAGGCCGAAGAAGGCACTTAGTCAGCGTTTTGTAGCTCCCAGGAAGTCCTTACATAGTCCTTATGTTGGGATGAATCAGGAACAACCGTGAGCATTCTTGTCTCGTTTGGCCGCGGCTGAAGGGCTGGTGATCCGCCCGATCAAACGCCGTGAAAACAAGAAATATTTATTCACGGAAGCCGAGCTCCTGAACGGGCTGACCGCTCATTGCGTGCATGCTGATGAGATGCCCAAAGCACTCGAACGGGAATGGGCCTAAAGCATGGCTGAAAAACCATGGATTCCAGACCGCAAAGACAGGCGCTGCTTGATTTTGAACCGGCAACCGGAAAAGAGATGGGCAAGAAACGCCCCGCGCTAGTTCTGACCAGTGCAGGGTACAACCAAACTGGCTTGATGATGGTCTGCCCCATCAGCACGAGTATTCGCGGCGCAGCCATTGAAGTACCCATAGAAGGCTTGGATCGCCCGACGGTTGTCCTGGCCAGTCAAGTGCACACAATCGAAGACGCGGCTCATTCCCAAACATCACACTGCTCGGCCAATTTGCAATCAGTCTACTTTTATCTCCCCCCTGTGATACAAAGCTGCCCTATTTGTTTTGGCATACTGCAAACTGCAGATTGCGCCAACACCACGGCCTCATTCAGGAAGATACCGCTCTCATGATCAACGACATCAAAAAAACCCTTTGGGCAACAGCCGACAAGCTCCGCTCCAACATGGATGCGGCGGAATACAAGCATCTGGTGCTCGGGTTGATTTTCGTCAAGTTCGTCTCCGATACATTCACCGCGCGGCGTGATGAACTCGCCCGGCGCTTTGCTGATCCTGATGATGAGTATTTCCTCGGCGAAACGCCTGATCTGGAGACGATTGAAGCGGAGCTCGAAGATCGGGATTACTTCCGTGCCGTCAATGCGTTCTGGGTGCCGGAAAGCGCCCGCTGGGAGGTGATCCGGGCGGCGAGCAACCGGACATCGGCAAGCAGATCGATGCGGCCCTTACGGCTCTTGAAGTGGAGAACCCCAAACTCAAGGGGATTCTGGATAAGCGGTATGGCCGCGCATCGCTGCCGGACGGCAAGCTCGGCGAATTGGTTGATCTCGTCTCGACCATCGGCTTTGGTGCCGATGCGGCGCAAGCCCGGGATATTCTCGGTCAGGTGTATGAATACTTCCTCGGCATGTTCGCCTCTGCCGAGGGCAAGCGCGGTGGGCAGTTCTATACACCCGCATCCATCGTGCAGACGCTGGTTGGCGTACTGAACCCGCATCAAGGCAAGGTGTATGACCCGTGCTGCGGTTCGGGCGGCATGTTCGTGCAATCGGAGAAATTCATCGAAGCGCACGGCGGCAAAATCAACGATGTGTCGATTTATGGACAGGAATCCAACCCGACCACCTGGCGACTGGCCGCCATGAACCTTGCCATTCGCGGCATCGAGTTCAACCTCGGGCGTGAACCGGCCGATTCGTTCACCCGTGATCAGCATCCCGATCTGCGGGCGGATTTTGTCATGGCGAACCCGCCGTTCAATATCAGCGACTGGTGGCATGGCAGTCTGGAGGGCGACCCGCGCTGGGTGTACGGCACGCCGCCGCAGGGCAACGCCAACTATGCCTGGCTGCAACACATGCTCTACCACCTCAAACCGGGCGGACGCGCGGGCATTGTGCTGGCGAACGGTTCGATGAGTTCATCCCAGAGTGGCGAGGGCGAGATACGCGCGGCGATGGTTGAGGCCGATGTGGTGGAAGTGATGGTCGCCTTGCCCGGCCAGTTGTTCTTCAATACCCAGATTCCCGCCTGCCTGTGGTTTCTCACCAAGGGCAAGCAGCAACGCAAGGGTGAAGTGCTGTTTATTGATGCCCGCAAGCTCGGAACGAATGTCAGCCGGGTTCAGATTCAGTTGACCGAGGACGAGATCGAACGCATTGCCCAAACCGTCGCCGACTGGCGTGGCGAGCCGCTGGACAAAGGCGGCGTGGTGAATGACTACACCGACATCCCCGGCTTCTGCCGCAGCGTAACCCTCAAGGAAATCGCCGAACACGGCCATGTACTGACGCCGGGGCGTTATGTTGGTGCCGAAGCGGTCGAAGACGATGATGAAGCCTTTGCCGTGAAAATGCAGACACTCACCGAAAAGCTCGGCGAACAAATGGCCAAGGGCGCGGAACTGGATGCGCTGATCCGACAAAAGCTCGGGGGGCTTGGGTATGAGTTCTGAGTGGGCAGTTATGCAAATTTCAGATCTCATCGAATTTAACCCAAAAAGGGTTATTTCACGGGGTTCAGTCGCTCCCTTTGTTGATATGGCTTCCGTTCCTGAACTGAGTCGGGATATAGCTCAGATTCAAGAAAGGGAATTCAAGGGATCAGGGAGTCGATTCCAGAACGGAGATACTATCTTCGCTCGAATAACGCCGTGCCTTGAAAACGGTAAAACCTCGTTGGTATCTGGGCTTCCGCATAATACCTCTGGCCATGGATCAACAGAGTTCATCGTCATGGCAGCGAAAGACCCTGACAACGACATGCAGTTTGTCTATTACCTTGCTAGATCCCCGGAATTCAGGAGTTACGCTATCCAGAAGATGGAGGGAACCTCTGGCCGGCAAAGGGTTTCATGGCAGTCACTGTCAGAATATCAAACTCACTTGCCTCCAAAAAATGAGCGCAAGGCAATTGGCAAGTTCTTGTCATCACTCGACGACCGCATCGCCCTCCTGCGCGAAACCAATGCCACACTGGAAGCCATCGCGCAGGCCATCTTCAAGTCTTGGTTCGTTGATTTCGACCCCGTTCATGCCAAGGCCGAGGGCCGACTGCCAGAGGGCATGGATGAAGCGACGGCCGCACTGTTCCCCGATGGGTTCGAGGAGTCGGAACTGGGGTTGATTCCAAGGGGGTGGAGGGCAACAACGCTGGCAGAGTCCAGCAGTTATCTGAAACGAGGCCTGTCACCAAAATACATAGACGAGGGAGGTGTGCTGGTTCTCAATCAGAAGTGTATTCGTGACTTCTCGGTTGATACCAGCAAAGCGCGCCGACATGACTCAACCCACCGGAAGACAGGGGATAGGGAGCTTCTTGTCGGTGATGTACTAGTCAACTCAACGGGAGTTGGAACGCTGGGTCGCGTTGCACAAATGTTACGATTGACTGAACCGACAGTAGTTGACTCTCATGTGACTGTGGTTCGCGCAGGCGACAATTTGAGCTGGCCGTATCTTGGTCAACTCATGATGCATAAGCAGCCTGAAATCGAGGCGATGGGCGAGGGTTCAACTGGTCAGACCGAATTGAGTCGCAGTAAGTTAGGCGAGGTTCCTCTTGTAACACCTACGCCGGTTATTTTATCGGCATTTGATTCTTTGGTGACTCCGCTGAAACATCGAATCGCAATCAATGATGAAAAATTCAAAACGCTCGCAGATCTACGCGACACCCTGCTACCGCGCCTAATCTCCGGCAAGCTGCGGTTGCCAGAGTGCCAAAATGGCACTGAGGAAATCACGGCGTGAAATCGTTCAAGCCTTGGCTGTCATTTTCCGACCAGTTGCAGCGTTTGCGTGATCGTGGCCTGGTGGTGGAGAACAAAGCCGCCGCGCTGGATTATTTGGAGCGGATTGGCTACTACCGGCTGAGTGGCTACTGGTACCCTCTGCGTCAAATGGACAAGGCAGCATCAAACACTCTGGGAAAACCAGTGCGCGCCGACACATTCGAGCCCGGCAGCCGCTTCGAGGATGTTGTGCGGCTTTATGTTTTCGACAAAAAACTCCGCCTGCTGGCCTTGGATGCGCTGGAGCGCATAGAAATGGCTGTTCGGGTGGATGTGGCTCATCTATTGGGTGAAGTGGATCCGCTGGCGCATGAAAATCCCGCGTGCCTGCATGGTGACTTTACAAAGAAAGCTCTCACCAAAGGCAAGGACAAAGGTAAAACTCAACATCAAGTTTGGCTGGACAAGTATCGTAGTCAGGTTCAAGGAGCCCGCAGAACACCCTTTGTTGCACACCACCTACAACAGTACGGCGGATTGCCTGTTTGGGTGGCTATTGAGGTCTGGGACTTTGGCATGCTTTCAAAGCTGTTTTCTGGAATGAAGTTTGCTGATCAACAGACGATCGCTGCTATCTATGGTGCACCGGATGGGCGGGCTTTCGCGCGTTGGCTTCGCAGTCTGAACTTCATCCGAAATGTGGCAGCGCATCACAGCCGCTTGTGGAATATCAACGTATTGGAACTTTCGCCGGTACCAGCCGGATGGCCCGTCATGAACAATGCGAGGCCATTTTTTTATTTTTGCCTGATGCAGCAACTGGTTAATGTGATTTGCCCCAATTCCAGTTGGGGTGCGCGTTTCAAGTCTTTGCTGGCAGACGAATTCCCGTTTGAGGCCAACCCGACCATCTCGCTAACTGATCTTGGCGTATTCGATCAATGGGCGGCGTGGGCGTTGTGGCCGCAGAAATGAAAACCGACGCGTACACAAAGTGCAGAGGCGCCGGTCATATTGACGTAATCCTAGTTCCCAGTGATGCGGCAGTCAAGCTGAATTTCGGCTCCCTTTCGACTCATTGCTGCGGTCATGGGATCGTTGAGATCAGAAGAGGCTTCCTCGGCAGGCATTCAAGACAATCACACACGGAATGCAATCCAGTCGTAGACCGTTTTGACACCAGTAGGTTGATTTATCGTTGCTTCTTAGGCAACAATCGTTGCACCAAAGACAACAAGCAGATCATTGATGTCACTGAACGCCATTTTATTTCCAGAGTATCGCCGCCGGGTGTTGGGTTTGTTGTTGCTCCATCCGGATCAGCGTTATTACCTGCGCGAAATCGCCCGCTTGACGGGCACCACGGCGGGCACCTTGACCCGTGAGCTCTCCAAACTCGTCAAGGCGGGTGTGCTGACCGTGCAGAAAGTCGGCAACCAGGCACATTACGCAGCGAATCGTGATTGCCCGGTCTTTGATGAGTTGGCGAGCATCCTGCGCAAAACCAGCGGCCTGACCGATGTGCTGGCTGAAGCCTTGCTGCCACTCGCCGATCAAATCGAAGCGGCATTCGTGTTTGGCTCGGTAGCCAGTGGTAAAGCACGATCCGAAAGCGATATCGACCTGATGGTAATAGGCGATGTATCGTTCAAGGCCGTTGTTGCCGCCCTGTATCCACTTCAGGAGCGTTTGGGTCGGGAATTGAACCCCAAGGTTTACTCCAGAATGGAATGGCGCAATTTGGTGGCAGAGAACGGTACGTTCATTCGCGACATCCAGAGCAAACCCATGCTGTTTATCATGGGGCGGGAATCTGATCTACATGACAAGGAGGTCGCACAGCCATGACACTCGATAACCTGATTGGCACACAGCTTGAAGCGGTTGAACCGGATCGCACGGGGGTCGAGCGATTGCTGGAAGCCGCCAACCGCAGCCTCTCGGATGCTTCCTTGCTCGACTTGAGCAACGAGGGTCGCTTCGATATGGCTTACAAGGCGGTGATGCAGATCGCTAACGCCGCGTTACTCGCTAATGGTTACCGCACGCCGACCAACAGACCCGGCCACCATCAAACGATGATCCAGTCTTTACCGAAAACCATCGGTGTGGATCGAGACACGATGATTCTGCTTGATGGACTGCGAAAGCAACGAAATGTAATTGATTATTCCGGCGATACCGTTAGTTCATCCATGGCGAACGAAGCATTCGAGCAAGCCCGACTATTGATGAAGCAAATGCGCGAATGGCTCAATATCAATCGAAAAGACTGGTTGAGATGATGGTTGCCGAAAACCCGACCGATCTATACAGATCGCACCCGACATGTATAGGAAAACGGGCTTTTCTATACACATCAGCGCAGCGGGATATTGTTGATGGGCTTGACTATGCAAGAAACTTATAACCTATCGCCATGGAAGCGCCCCCATGCTGATACGATCCGAGTAGCGACCGATGACCGAAGACCAGCTTGAGCAGGAAGCATTGTCGTGGCTGGCCGATGTCGGCTATCAGTTCATCCATGGCCCCGATATTGCGCCGGATGGCATAAGCCCAGAACGGATCGATTACCGGCAGGTTGTCCTTGTTGAGCGTCTTCGTTCTGCCATTGATCGCTTGAACCCCGGCATTCCGCTGGCCGCCCGCCAAGATGCGCTGCAACAGGTGTTTGATCTGGGTATTCCGGCGCTGCTTTCCGCCAATCGTTATTTCCACAAGCTGCTGGTGACCGGGGTGCCGGTTCAGTATCAACGCGAGGGCGAGACCATCGGCGACTTTGTGCGCCTGATTGACTGGACAACGTCCGCAAATAACGAATGGCTGGCGATCAACCAGTTCAGCATTCAGGGTCCGAATCACACCCGCCGCCCGGACATCATCCTGTTCGTCAATGGCTTGCCTCTGGTGCTCGTTGAGCTGAAAAACCCGGCGGATGAGAACGCCACGATCTGGAAAGCCTTTGATCAGATCGAAACCTATAAAGCGCAAATCCCGGATGTGTTTCAGTACAACGAAGTGCTGATCATCTCCGATGGCAGTCAGGCGCGCTTTGGTTCGCTGTCTGCCAATGCGGAACGGTTCATGCACTGGCGCACCATCGATGGCAAAGGGCTTGATCCGCTGGGTCAGTTCAATGAACTGGAAACCCTTGTTCGTGGCTTGCTGACGCCCGCCCGGTTTCTCGATTACCTGCGCTTCTTTGTGCTGTTCGAGGATGACGGCAACCTGGTCAAGAAGATCGCCGGTTACCATCAGTTTCATGCGGTGCGTTCCGCCATCGAACAGGTGGTGATCGCCTCACGACCAGGCGGCTCTCACAAGGGCGGCGTGGTCTGGCATACGCAAGGTTCAGGCAAGAGCATCACCATGACCTGCTTTGCCGCGCGGGTGATGCAGGAACCCTCGATGCAGAACCCGACCATTGTGGTGATTACCGACCGCAATGATCTGGATGGTCAATTGTTCGGGGTATTTTCGCTATCGCAGGATTTGCTGCGCGAGCAGCCGATTCAGATCGGCAACCGCAAAGACCTGCGCGAGAAGCTGGCCAACCGCCCCTCCGGCGGGATTATCTTCACGACCATCCAGAAGTTCATGCCGGGCGAGGATGAAGACACATTCCCGACCCTATCCGCGCGGCACAATATTGTCGTGATCGCCGATGAAGCCCATCGTACCCAGTACGGTTTCGAGGCCAAGTTGAAACCGGTCAAGCTATCCAGCAAACCGACCAATACCTATAGCGCGAATGATGACGACCTGAATCAATCGATGGTTGCCGAACCGCCAATGCGTTATCAGGTCGGTTACGCCCAGCACCTGCGTGATGCTTTACCCAACGCGACATTCGTGGCATTCACTGGTACACCGGTTTCCAGTGAGGATCGGGATACCCGTTCGGTGTTCGGCGAATACATCAGCATTTACGACATGCAGCAGGCGCAGGAAGACGGCGCCACTGTGCCGATCTATTTTGAATCGCGGTTGGCAAAGCTGGGGCTCAAGGATACCGACCTGCCGAGCATCGATGAAGAAGTCGATGAACTGACTGAAGACGAGGAAGAAAGCCAGCAGGCGCGCTTGAAGAGCCGCTGGGCGGCATTGGAAAAGGTGGTCGGGGCAACGCCCCGGATTGCCAGTGTGGCGGCTGATCTCGTCAAACACTTCGAGGAACGCAACCAATCGCAAAGCGGCAAGGCGATGGTGGTTGCCATGAGCCGCGACATCTGTGTGCATCTGTACAACGAGATCATCACGCTTCGCCCCGAATGGCACAGCGATGATCCCGAACAGGGCGCGATCAAGATCGTCATGACCGGCTCGGCGAGTGACAAGGCCTTGCTGCGTCCGCATATCTATAGCAATCAGACCAAGAAGCGGCTCGAAAAACGGTTCAAGGATGCCAGCGACCCGCTGCGAATGGTGATCGTGCGCGACATGTGGCTCACGGGTTTCGATGCACCTTGCGTGCATACCCTGTATGTCGACAAACCCATGAAAGGCCACAACCTGATGCAGGCCATTGCACGGGTCAATCGGGTATTCAAAGACAAACAGGGCGGCTTGGTGGTCGATTACATCGGTATCGGCAACGAACTCAAGAGTGCGCTCAAGGAATACACGGCGAGTCACGGTCGCGGACGGCCAACAGTCGATGTGCATGAGGCGTACTCGGTTCTGGAAGAAAAGCTCGATGTACTCCGGGGCATGCTGCACGGTTACGACTACAGCGATTTTCTGACGGCCAGCCACAAACGCCTAGCCGGTGCTGCCAACCATATCCTTGGTCTCAACGACGGCAAGAAGCGCTTTGCCGACGCATCGCTGGCCATGACCAAGGCATTCTCTCTATGCGGCACGCTGGATGAAGCACAGGCCCTGCGCGAAGAAGTGGCGTTCATGCAAGCGGTGCGCGTTATCCTGACCAAGCGGGAAATCACCGACAAAAAACGCAGTGATGCCGAACGCGATCTCGCCATTCGGCAGATCATCGACTCGGCGGTGGTCTCCGGTGAGGTCGTCGATGTGTTTGCCGCCGTCGGTTTGGATAAACCCAACATCGGCATTCTCGATGAGGTGTTCCTCGCCGAAATCCAGAATCTGCCGGAAAAGAACCTGGCGGTCGAATTGCTGGAGCGACTTCTTGAGGGCGAGATCAAGTCCCGGTTTGCAGGCAATGTGGTTCAGGATCGCAAATTCTCCGAGATGCTGACCCATGTCATCGCTCGCTATCAAAACCGCGCTATCGAGACCGCACAGGTGATTGAAGAACTGATCGCCATGGCGAAGAAGTTTCAAGAAGCGGCAAATCGGGGTGAAGAACTTGGACTCACTGAAGATGAAATCCGCTTCTACGACGCCCTGGCGGATAACGAATCAGCGGTGCGTGAACTGAACGACGAAACCCTGAAAAAGATCGCCCACGAGCTGACGGAAAGCCTGCGCAAGAACGTGTCGATCGACTGGTCGGTGCGGGAGGGTGTTCGTGCTCGATTGCGGCTGATGGTCAAACGGATTCTGCGCAAGTACAAGTACCCGCCCGATAAACAGGATGAAGCGGTGACCCTGGTGCTGAAGCAGGCCGAGGCGCTCAGTGAAGCGTGGGTAGGGTAAGAGCGAAATCACGATGACGAGCCAGCATCATCGGGGCTGCGGGCATCTTGCATCAGAAAAAACCACCCTTATAGGCGGGCAACCTGTCATTCAGAACACAGCCTAAAATCCCATTTTTGGGCGTTTCGTAACGTCCAAAAATGGGGTGTTTGGGAAAAATAGAACGCAATTTTTGCGGTCTGTTTTTGCCAAACACGAAGCCACATATACAAGCGACCATCCTATTCAAGCAGAACCCCCAATTTTCGCTGCCCACTCACATCAGGATAAAAACCCAGCCTTTCGAGCAGAACCGGTACGCCCGTCAAGCCTGCACCCAGTTGCCCCGGATTGAGCCCGCAGATCACATTCCGGGGCAAATCACCGGGATAAAACCTGCGCCAGAGAACGCACTCATCACCTGTTGGTGATCGAGAAAATCAGACAAGGCACAAGTACTTTCCCTGCCCAGTGCCGCAAGGAAGTCATGGTTATGCAGATAGCGCGTTTGCATGCGCTGGATGAGCGTGCTCATGGTTAAATCTCCTGTGAAAGCTCTGCCGATCCGTCAGGGCATCGCCACAACAAAGACTGAGCCGCGAAAAAGCACCATTACACATTCATTTTCCAGATAGGACGCGCATGGCTCTTCGCATCAGGATGCCGCTTCTCCGCCTGCCTGCGCTGCCAACTCGCCGCCGCTTGCCGCCGTTCTTCGACCGTATTCAATCCAGGGTAGGGTGGATAACGCGTTTCGAGCGCATCTAACCATGCGCACAGTTCTTGATTTTGCTCTGCATCGCGATCTGCAATTTGAGCAAGCAAGACGAGCGGACAGCACGCCAGCGGGCACAGTGGTTTGGCTGTACCAAGTGGCTCGCCAGTATCCCAATGATATTCAATGCACAAAAAGGGTTTGAGGCTCAACTTATAACGCGAGATCAAGAAACCTTGATGCTGCGGCATCCATACTCCAACGTAGGCGTTGCGCGCCCAGATGGCATAGGCCATACCTGCCTGTAAATTTTCCATGCACAGATAATCGGTGTTTGCTTCCATTTTCCGGCACCAATCGTTGCATTCAAATTCGTTGGGCATGTTTTGGTTTCCAGTGGAAAAATCGGTTCATCAAGCTGGGGATAGGCTCGCAAAGGGAAGCCAATTCCTTCCGAATATTGTCTGCTTCGGCGAGAGCATCCTGCATATTGAATCGGCCATCCAGTACATTATGCCTCCAAGCCACATACTGTTGTTAGGAAACTAACTATGCGCTCAAAAGGCAAGCCTACTCGGCTATAAAAAAGCAAAGGCGAAAGGGAAATGGTCAGCACAGATTTTACAAAGAAACCAGAGAGTTTCAGGTTAGTCAGGCTATAGGCAAAGAGAACTATCCATTTTTTACTCAGCAATGAAATCAAGATGGATCTTAGAACAAAAACTATTTGGAGCAAGATCTTCGTTTTCCAACCAATGGTATAAATTCAGATTCAAGATGAGAGGATTCTTGCCTGATTGATTGAGATAGACACTGTGCGTTGCCCTTTTGTTCAATCCATAAATCCAATTCATGGGTTGAGTCAATAGGCATGCCATATATGCCGCCCGGCCATAGTGATAACCATTGTTCAAATAAATAAATATCATTATCTCGACGATTTTTATATACTGAATATCCCCTTGGGTATGGGTTTAGATGCATCAGTTCTTCCGGGAGCATTGGACTTACACGGCCAAAGTACCAAAACCTATCGCCAATTAATACATTAACGCCACTTTTGTCAGTATCAATATTACCTTGGTCATGAACATGATTTGAAGCCTGAATAAGTTGACCATTTTCCCCCTCAAAGTAAATGTTATCCGGAACGGGGCTTTGACCTGGTTTGCGATTTTCAAACCTGCTATCAGACCAGTAATCACCAAGCCTTAGTATTTCCCTCACTTGCATTACGAAGACGACTTCCCCATTTCTTCTGCTTCGGAACCCCACTATCCAATCGCCAACTGAAGCAGTTCGCCTGATAACTGGCTTGCATATCGCAAGCGAACACACACCACCGAAAGGGCGAGGTGCTGAGCCACCATCAAATCTAACAACATAACGATATATTTTGGGTTTCATTACTTGAGAGCTCCATCAAATAATCCCATAAGCCAATTTTCAGAATCAGGATATGCTTCACAATCTAGAACAAATTCCTGCCCACGCCCAACAGTCCGCAAAACAATCTCATCATCATGCTTCTGCCAACGCTTAAGTGATGAATGCATTGAAAGAGCAGGATGCCCATCAATAGGCATAAACCATGAGGGCAATCGCCAATATGAGCGGCTCATTCCGGTACTAGTCAGTTGAAGCTTTGGAGTAAATTTTTTAAACACACCAGCTCCAGGATGAGAAGTAACATGCTCATTTACAGAGAGAGTATTTGAAGATAAATAAATTGTATTATTTTCACTGGAAAATCTATCAGCTAAAGAAACATGAGGGTGATAATTTAGCCAATCATACTTTTCTATTATGCTCGTCTCATTCCCAGAAACCGCGAGAATCTCGCCAATCTGCAACCACCCAAAAAATGCGTGAATATCCATTGAACCGTCAGCATATCGCCAAGAACCATTTGAAAATTCAACATGCCTAAACCATCCAAAATACAGAAAAAGATCACCGACACCTACATTCTGGTTCCTTAGATGACCTTGAGCAGCACCAACTTGTCCGAATGCAGGTCGCCAACCTTCCTGCCTATTCAAAGCATCCTCACGCAAATCGGGGTCTAGGTGAACTTTAGTCTGCTCTCCATATCGACCACCCGTAAGATCAGAAACCAATTGACCAATGTCAACGCCATCAACGTTAATATCACCTATATGATAGCTATCGCTAGAACTTGGGATTGGTAATGAAATCATGCGTCCATCCGGCAATATTGGACTCGCTACACCACCAGAACTTGAATCAAAACCCTTCCTGCTGAATACAACCCTCATATCAACCTCTTAAATACTAACTACAAGGACAAAATTTTTTTATTTAAAACGGAGAATAATTATTTATAATTAGACCAAGTTAAACACAATTCCAATCTTAATCTACTGCTATTCAAGGTAGGTTTTCCAAACATAGCCGTAATATCTATGGTTATAAGGCTCTCCATAAGGTCGTGTTTAAGCCCGTTGCCCTCCACGACATCATTTCTTACACCTGCCGGGGCTCCGTATAGAAGGTTGCAATTCTAACCATCGCCAAAGTATCCCGTTCGCAATACTCAAGCAACCCTTGCCGCAATTCAGCCCGGCGCGTCTCTGTTGTTTTGGGCGCCATCATTTCCGCAAAGGCCTCCTGTGCCGCGCCGCCATGGGCTACGGCCAAGCCCTCGTAGCTGAGTTCCGGGGCGATGGTTGGCAGTACGGCCTTGATAGACCATGAGCCGAGCATGTCGGCGTGGTAGTAGTGTTCGCGGGATAGCGGCAGTAAATCGAACGTGCGCGCAATGACGGCATGTATGCGTTCCGCCAGTTCGGGGAAGGCTTCGGCGCATTCAAGTAAGCGTAAGCGCTCGAAGGCGGCGTTGTAGACAATCACGGCACCTTGTTCGCCCAGAGTGTCCAGCAAGCTATCGATAAATGACCTGCGCGGATCGCTTTGGCCATCGGCAAGAAAGTCGGCGTGGCGTATGCCATCTTGGGTTTCGATATGGCATGACCATTGAAAGGGGACTTGTTGATAGGGGTGCGTGCCTGCCCAGAGGGGAATAGCGGGATTGAGCGTTTCAAAGTCGATGTAATAACGCGGCCATGTGAGTTGGCGAATCGCCACAGCGGCTTCGGGAGCCAGTTCGGCCTGCCCTTGGTTGATGACCCGCCAGATTCGCTGGTGTTTCGGGTTTGTAAAGTTTGCTTCACTGAGCTGGCGCAGGTCGTCCTTACCCTCGGCGAGCAGGCTTTTAATCAGATTGCCGCCGTAGGGCAGCACGCGCACCGAGTGTGGCGCAAGCGGTTCAAAGGCCGCCGGGTCACAGTATCGACGGAACGAGCACTCAAATGGATCGGTGCATTGCGGCCCTGGTGCAATGTTTGGCTCGGTTTCCATATCCGCCGTGGTGCGCGCATTCGTTACCCATGTCGGCACATCCGCCTGCATAGCCTGCACGGTCGGTGTGATGTCGGCGTAAGTGAACAATCCTTGGTAATCCGCGCCGCCGGGATAGATGAACTGGTTATTGATATGCGCCAGCTCGATTTTTGTCAGCGGCACCGCCTGTTGCGTAAGCACCCAAGTCTGCACGGCAGCATCGTTGAGGTGGTAGTCTTTGACACGGGTGGAGGATTTGACCTCGACCATGCGCCAGCCATCGCCGTCGGGCAGCATCAGATCGGCACGCACCAAGGTGCCTTCATGCTGGAATGTCGCTTCAAACAGCGGGCGCGGTGGTTGCGTCATCGCCGCCCGTGTCTGTTCCAGGGCCGTTTTCAGGTCATCGTCTATCAATACGCCGCCCGGATGCAGGCGGCGGGCAATGCCCCCGACTTCATCCCCCACACTGAAACGGGCATCCATGCCTTGATCGACATGCTCCAGATCAGGTCGATGCAGCTTGAGCCACAAGCGACGCGGACATTGGAGGTTGAGCAGGATGCGGGATTTTGAAAGTCCTCTCACAGGGTTTTCTCCTTGATGAGCCAAGTTAATACGCCAAATCCAGCAGGGCTAACCGTCACGGCCGAGCAAATCAATCAACCGCCCAACCTGCATCGAGCAATTCATTCAGCGTGTTGAACTCAAAAACGCGTTCAGCATGCCTTTTATCGATGAGACTGAACTTGGTTTTCATCAAATCATGGATAGTTGCGTCGCATAACCCCCATGGATGTTTTTCATATGCAAATGCCCGTCGGCTGGACTGACTTCTAAATTAACAATCATCTCGCGCGTTAATTGGCGCAGGGAATCTGACCACACATCGCAGCCAATGCAAGTTCAGCCAATTAACATTTCTGTTTTTGATTCATCGTGCAGAAGGATGAAATCATCACCGGTCCACTCGGCTTCACACGATGCCAGACGATACACATCCCCCTGATTCCAATGAATGCCCTCGATATCCTCGATCAGGTCTTCAAGGATGACGATTTCACCTACGTGCAAATCAGGCGGAATCAAATAGGCCGCAAAGGGGTTCGGGAATGTATACGGGTAATACCATGAAAACGGGATGACCGGTACGCGGCCGCCATTAAAACGATAATCACTGCCCATCGAGATCTCGCCTGTTTCCGGATCTTGATAAACGGCAAATTTAGACCGGATTTTCGCAGAAGGAATAACCGGCTTGACCAGCGGGCGATAGCCATTTCGGGCAGCTTGGTTCATCTCATCCACCGTGCGGGCGGTTTGAATGACACGCAGCGCATCGTTTTCGGGTTGGCTTGGCTTAACCATACATCACCTTCACTTCAATGTTTTTCTGATCCAATTGAATGGCAAGGCATGTTTGCGGGTCATCCTTAAGCCTGCGCATAATATCCGCCGCGCTCATCTGGGCTGTATCAAGAACGGCTCGATCACAGGATTCACACCATTTTTGCGGCACTGGGGAGGCAACCCCGGGCGTGAGCTGATTCCACGATTTGAGCTTTGGACAATGCAGCTTTTTTAAGAGCCTTCCTTGTGAATCGTGCAGGGTCTGGCGCAAGGGATCGAGCGAAAGTTTTGTTGGCATGATGGGTGACTCCTGAAAATGGGGGCAGAACTTGAAGCGGGTATCGTGGTTTTCAGCATTTCCATAACCGTATAGTTTTAATGAGTAAGGTCCGCATATCGGTTAACAGTCTTGAAGTCGTCTTAACCTTTCCGAGAATCCAGATACTTTTCACTGCCAGCAACCGCATCGATGCGCCTCTCGCCCAGCTCAAACCACCCAATCGCCTTGCATTGAATTATCAATGTTGTGTAAGGTAATTGCTTTAACGCCATTGTGATGACCATGACTGCACCAACCTCCGACACCACCTCAGAAGATATCCGCCGCGAAGCCATCAAAACCTTGCTTGATTTGAAAGGCGATTCGGTGATGAATCTACTGTTTCAATACGGTGCTTGGGCGGTTCAGCAAACCCAAACGATCAAGCTCGACTACTACGGCAATCTCAATGCCTGGTTGGGCGCGCTCAAAACCCAAGTGCAACATTTTTTGAGGATAATGTTGCATGGGAAAAATCTACAAACAGTTGAGTATTGAAGAGCGGGCGCTGATCCAAACGCAGCTGGCGATGGGGGTCAAGCCGGCGACCATTGCCCTGGGACTGAATCGCTCGGCATCGACCATTTCCAGGGAGCTGCGTCGCAACGGCTGGAGACGACCGAAGACGCCGCGCGGCCCAGGGCGACCTTCCGTGACCGGCGGTTACTGCGCCGAAGTGGCTCATAAGCGCGCCCAAGCATGCATGGTCAAACCCCGCGTCGAGCGCCGCCTGCGACCAGGAACCCCTTTGTGGGCGCATGTCATGCGCTATCTGAAGACGGGCTACTCGCCCGAGCAGATTGCTGGCACACTGGCACTTGTGCACGCTAACACCCCATCGTTGCAGGTTTCTCACGAAACCATCTACACCGCGATCTACGCCATGCCACGCGGTGC
>JACDJA010001351.1_pt1 | contig 20911 bp, 17 predicted proteins | sample 7449241 | NCBI WGS metagenome assembly JACDJA01 (sample SAMN14253289, study PRJNA609438) | sludge metagenome | isolation source: initial anaerobic sludge | collected 2018-12-20 | reverse complement strand
CTCAACATGCAGGAAGGCGATGTCATCGCACTCGATATTCCGGACACAGTAGTTGCTATGGCAAATGGTGTACCGATCATGGATTGTCATTACGGCATTCTCAACGATCACTATGCACTTAAAGTCAAGACTGTACGAACCCCAACTGAAACTGACTGATAATTAAAATCAAACATCGGAGCAGAACATGAATGAACCGATATCAACCGAACCACAAACCGAACAGGATGACTGGGCCGCCGCCATGGCGGAACAACAGGCTGCTGAAACTTATTCGGTTATCGACGAAGCTAGCGAATCATCAGCCAGCGCATCGGCCCATATACCAGACGAGGATCTGACAAAGCCATCTTCTGTTTTCGAGCAGTTTTCCAGGAATAATGTGCTGAACGATACCCGCAACGATATCGATATGATTCTGGATATTCCGGTGCAACTGACAGTTGAGTTGGGTCGCACCCGAATCGCCATTAAAAATCTGCTGCAACTGGCACAAGGCTCCGTCATTGAGCTGGATGGCATGGCGGGCGAACCAATGGATGTGCTGGTCAATGGCTGCCTGATTGCCCAAGGTGAAGTCGTTGTCGTCAATGAAAAATTTGGCATTCGCCTGACAGACATCATCACTCCCAGTGAACGCATCCGCAAACTGAACCGCTAGCCCACCTCTGGATTGATTCCATACCCATGCCACGCATAATTGTCCAGATTGGCAGCATACTGTGGTTACCCCAACAGGTGCTTGCTGAATCCGTGCGAAATCAGGGCTTTACCCCGCCCTCCCCGGTAATTTCCAGCGAGAATATGCTGCAACTATCGGCAGGATTGTTCATTGTGCTAGCATTTATTGCACTAATTGCCTGGTTGTTCAAGAAAATAGGACTTAATCCTGCCAATCGGACAGGTCTGCTAAAAATTATCTCGTCCGCCAGTGTCGGCCAGAAAGAAAGAGTAGTGATTGCAGAGATTGATGATATCTGGCTAGTGCTAGGTGTCGCACCAGGTCAGGTCAACTTGTTGCACCAGATGCACAAAAAACCCTCTCCATCTACTGAAACAGCTGAGCCTCCCTCTGGCAACGGTTTTACAGAGAAGTTGCAGGCCAATCTGGGGCAAGACCATGAGCAATAAAAACCTGCTATGCAAACGAATCGTTATCCGGCAACACTCCATCGGTTGCATCATTCTGCTACTGGTAGTGGGTATCAGCCCGGTATTTGCCCAGAAAGCAGGACTTCCGGCCATCACCAGCACACCAGCGGCAGGGGGAGGTACTACCTATTCCCTCAGCCTGCAAACTCTGCTGCTGCTGACTTCGATGACATTTTTGCCTGCTACTGTCCTGATGATGTCCAGCTTCACTCGCATTATCATCGTTTTGTCATTGTTGCGACAGGCGCTGGGTACGCAGTCATCTCCTCCCAATCAGGTGCTGGTTGGTTTGGCACTGTTTTTGTCTTTCTTTATTATGTCGCCGGTCATTGACAAAATGTATACGGAAGCATATCTGCCTTTCTCTGAAGACAAGATCAGTATTATCGAAGCAATGGACAAGGCAAGCGATCCACTCAAGATCTTCATGCTACGCCAGACACGCGAAACAGATATTGCACTGTTCGCCCGGATTTCCGGGAGCGAGGAAATCGAAAGCCCGGATCAGGTACCAATGAAAATCCTGGTACCTGCCTACATCACCAGCGAGCTAAAGACAGCTTTTCAAATCGGATTTATCGTCTTTATCCCTTTTCTGATCATTGATATGGTTGTTGCCAGCACACTGATGGCAATGGGAATGATGATGCTGTCGCCAATGATTATCTCTCTACCGTTCAAGCTGATGCTGTTTGTACTGGTGGATGGCTGGCATCTGCTGATTGGTTCACTCACCCAGAGTTTCTATACCTGATAAGGAGATCGCCACATGAGCCCAGAACAGGCAATGACTATCGGCCGACAGGCGTTAGAAATTACATTCACAATCGCTGCACCTTTATTGCTGGCAGCGTTGGTGACAGGTCTGGCCATCAGTATCTTCCAGGCTGCCACACAGATCAATGAAATGACTTTGTCATTCATTCCTAAACTGCTGGCTATCTTCCTTACCCTAGCGCTGGCTGGCCCCTGGATGTTACAAATCATACTTGACTACATTGAAAGGCTTTACACCAGTATTCCCTGGATTATCAACGGTGGATAGACCGTTACAAATACACGGAACGGCAGCTCTCTGGTCACGTTTCTTCACAGCTTGAGAAATCACCTTTAACAGCGTTCAAAAACAGGTTATCGATCCATGTTCAGCATCACCACCGAGCAACTGAACGGCTGGCTGATTATCCTGATCTGGCCACTGGCCAGAATTCTCGCACTCATGACTGCCACCCCACTGCTAGGCAGTAGCAGTATCCCAATCCAGGTCAAACTGGGGCTGGCTGTACTACTGACTATTCTGATTGCCCCTCTGCTGCCCCCGCTACCTCAGATTGACCCAGGCTCCGGCGTGGGTCCCATTGTCTTGCTGCAACAGATTATTATCGGGCTGGCGATGGGTTTCTCCATACGCATTGTTTTTACTGCAGTAGAAATGGCGGGAGAAATTACGGGGTTGCAGATGGGGCTCGGTTTTGCAACTTTCTTTGATCCGCAGCAATCCGGCCAGGTTCAGCTGGTCGGCCGTTTCTACGGACTACTTGCTACACTCTTGTTTCTGGCCATCGATGGGCATTTGCAGGTTATTGCTGTGCTCGCACAGAGTTTCACCATCTTGCCAATCGGTGCAGATGGGATGAATGTTACTTCATTCACAACTCTTGTTAACTGGGGCGCTGAAATTTTCACATTGGGATTACATCTGGCCCTGCCAGTTCTGGCAGCTTTGCTGATCACCAATCTTGCACTGGGCATCCTGACACGCGCTGCGCCGCAATTGAATATTTTTGCAGTTGGATTTCCATTGACGCTGGGAATCGGCCTGCTGGTCATGTCATGGGCCTTGCCTTATTTTACTCCTGTGCTTACGCAAATGTTTCAGGAAAGCTTTTCCATCATGCGTTCACTCGCCGGTGGAAGTGTCAATGTAACCGGCATACCATAAACCCGGTTCCGGAAAGCTATTTACGCTATGGCTTATCTGTGGCGCTCACATTCTTTTAATTAACCAGGCTTTTCACCCCCTTTTTAGCCGATTGCCATGCCACAGTGATTGATAAGGTAAGCGCCGCTCCCACATTTTTCTCGATAAACGGTACCCGCCATGCTATTCAAATCTCATCTCAGATCGATTTTGAACATTTCACCACAACCAGAAAATGAGGCTGAATTAAACGTTGTCCCCATTCATACCGGCAAAATGCCATCCGGGAACGAACTCCCACAGATAAATGATCCTTTCGGGCAAGAAGATTGCGATTCTTCTTTTGATGACAGTAACGCCTCACGACTGGAGGCTGAAAATATCGCAATCCGCGAGGCCAAAGGTCGGATTGAAACCGAGGCCCGCGCACGTGTTACCGCAGAAGCACGTGCGCGGGTAGAAGCCAGTGCTAGACTGGTCGCCGAAGCACGCATCAAGGCCGAAACAGCAGCCACGGAAGAAGCCAGGGCACGCACCCGGGCAGAAACATTGGCAACACAGGAGGCTCAGGCACGCCAAGAGCTAGAGGCAAAGTTACGTCAGACTGTTGAAGACAGCCTTAGAGCAGAAAAAGCAATCGTTGCTGCTTTGCGTGCCAGAGTACAAACTGAAGCGGCCACAACCGAGAAAGCACGCAGGCGTACACAAGAAGAAGCGCTCGCCCTGGAAAAATCCAGAGAAAAGGAATTGGCAGAGCAAAAAGCAATAGAAGCAGCCATTGCACGCAGAAAAAACAGTGAGGAAGCACTGAAGATAGCGCTTGCCGCCTCGGCAGCAGAAGCAGAAGCAGCAACACTGGCACGCACCAGAGCTGAAGAGGATGAGAAAAAAATTGTGCTGGTAAATGCCAAAGCTGAAGCTGAACGTCAGACTATCGAGGAAATTCGATTGCGCACAGAGGCTGAAGCCAATCTGGCCTCACAAATACAAGAGAAATTACAGGCAGAAACCAGGGCACGGGAAGCTGAACAAGCCAAACTGGATGCTGAAAAAAAAGCGACTGAGGCAGCAGATACCCGACAAAAACTTGATCTTGCGGCAAAATCAGAGGCAGAGGGCCGCACTGCAACCGAACTGGCAGCCGCGGCTGCGGCACGCAGCAGGATAGAGGCTGAACGAAACGCTAAAACAATCGCGGAACAGCTTATCCAGAGCGAGCAGGAGGCTGAACAGGCTGCCTTGGAACGCACCCGGACCGACACCCTGCTGCTGGAAAAAGTACAAGCCCGCATCATTGCAGAAAATGAAGCACGAGTTGCTGTTGAGGCTCGCATACAGGCGAAAGAACAGGAAACAGCCATATTCAATGAAAAAACACAAGCTGATCTGGCTATTACGGACACAATTCGGGAACGTATTCAGGCACAGGAAGTGGCGATCAAACGATCCCGCGCTCGTGCTGCTACAGAAGCAGTCGCCAAGAAAACCGCCGAAGATAGAATCGCAGCAGAAACCCATGCAGCAAAACTGGCTGATGAACGAATTGCACTGGACAAACAGCTTGAAAAAGAAGCCAATGAGCTGGCAGAAATGGAAGCACGCCTGATCGAAAACAGGAAAAAACAGGCGGAAGCCGTTCAGCAAGCCAAGTCAGCAGCCAGAGTACGCATGGAAATGGAGCCAAAACTGACCGGACTCGCCATGACCATTGCACAGAACCAGATTATCGCCATGGCAAAAGCGGAAGAGCGGCTCCAGGCAGCTGAAACAACGGCTGCCACGGTACTGTATAAAATCCGGACAGAGGCTTCAGCCCTGATGGCAATACAAGCACGCATAGAGCAGGATGCACTGGCTGTCGAACGCGCCATTGCGCGAGAAGCGGTTGAAACCATGGCTGTAGAAGCCGCACGGGCACGTATTCAGGCAGACGAGGCTGCGATTGCACTGGCCTCTCGGAAAATACGGGAGGAAATTGAAACAACCAGAATTATTCAGTATTGTTCCGACGAAGAAATTTCACCCGATATAGTCGTAGATTATGAAGAGCATTCTACTCACCTCTCTTCTGATAACAGCGAAACCATGTTGGCAGATACTGAAGAAAGCACGGAAAAAGAAGCATCTGCTGAATTTATTGAGCCTGATGATTCAACAAATCGACTGGATTCGAACACATCCGGTAATTCACTTCAATTAGATACACTCGACAACTCAATAAAGCCTGGTGAAACAGCAGTACCATTCGATAAATCCAAAACTGCTGAAGTAGCATAACCTTGCAACTTAAATATCAAAATAGCAGCATGATACGCAATGTATCTAGCTGCAATTTTTCAGGGTCGGACTAACAACAATACTAAAGAATCAGGAAAGAATGACATGCTGAAAGCCTTATATTCAACTGTACTGCCGCTGACACTGGCAATTACCAATGTTACCGGATTTACCATGCACATGCAGGAAAAAACCACCACACTCCAGGATCAAAAGCAGGTCGGTGTTACGATCTACAATGAAAACCTGGCATTGATCAGGGATCTGCGACAAGTTTCTATGGAACAAGGTATAAACAGGCTGGTTTGGCGTGAAGTTTCAACCCGGATACGTCCACAAACAGTACTGCTGCGCACACCGGGGCAATCTTCCGAATCCCGGTTGCTGGAACAGAATTTTGATTTTGATCTGCTTACCCCGGAAAAACTGCTGGAAAGCTATCTCGGACGTACCGTCAATGTTATTTACACTAATCCTGTAACTGGAAAAGAAACAATAGAAGCCGCCACCGTACTCTCCACCCTTGGGGGAGTTATATTGAAATTCACAGATCGTATCGAAACCGGTACTACAGGACGAATCACCTTTCCGGATATCCCCGATCACCTGCATGATCGGCCCACCTTGTCACTGGTACTGGAGAATACTTCTCCAGGAAAACGTGAACTCGAATTATCCTACCTGACCTCCGGGCTTTCCTGGCAGGCTGACTATGTGGCTAAACTCAATGCCGATGATAGCCGGATTGATCTTAGTGGATTAATTACGCTGGCCAACCATAGTGGCATTGCGTATCCAGATGCCCATCTGCAGCTGGTGGCCGGGAATATCAATCAGGTTTCCTTCGAGCAACCCCAGACCAGAAAAATGATGGCTATGGTGGCTGATGCCGCCGAATATCAGGAGAGTAAGCAAGAATCCCTGTTTGAATACCATCTCTACACCATGCCTGCCTCCGCAACGCTGGCAGAAAACCAGACAAAACAGATTACGCTGATGACAGCTGCAGATATTCCGGTCAACAAGGAATTTCTACTGCGTGGTATTGAAGCCCATTACTTCAGCAGATATACCGGCGACGATAACAAACTGAGGCCGGATGTTTTTATCCAGTTTGAGAACAAGGGAAAAGAGCTGGACAAGCCGCTACCTGGAGGAACAGTGCATGTTTACAAAAATGATTCCCAGGGCAATGCGCAATTTCTGGGTGAAGATCGCATTAAGCACACCGCGAAAAATGAACTCGTTCGTGTGAAGCTGGGTAAAGCTTTCGACATTACAGCCACGAGAACCCAGACGGATTTTCAGCAGCTGGATACTCCTTCTCAACATTTCACTGAAACAGCCCACAAGATTGAAATTCACAACACACGCCAGGAAGCAGTCACCATTCGAGTACAAGAACCCATCCCCGGTGACTGGATAGTAATTTCAGAATCTTTTCCCCATACCAAGCCAGCCGCTAACCTGGCTGAATGGCAGATCATCATTCCCGACAATGAGAAAATTGTGCTGAGTTACCGGGTCCGGATTAAACATTGATAAATTCCGTCTGCTGTTTGCATTGTAGGCTGCAGATCTGATTACTCGTCTAAAGGTATTTATTACACCTGATTTCTGAATTGCAGCAGAAAGTTTCTGACCAGGTTGATTTGTTCTGTATCCATCAGCATGGGCGCATGACCGATACCAGACAGCTCAACGAACTTTACATTGGGCTGATGTAATTGCATTTCACTGACTGTTTCCGGTGTCAGAACCTCTGATTTTTCTCCCCGGAGCACCAGTATCGGAAGATCAAGCCGGTTCCAGTAGGGCCATAGATTGAGATCTCTCAAATTTGATGGACGAAAACCAGATGAGATGACAGGATCATAGCGGTAGCCAATTGTGCCATCCTCATATTCACGCGCACTGTACAGCGCCATATGATGCCATTGCATATCCGTAAGCGCATTATAGGGCAGTGCCGTATTGCGCATGTGTGTTTCCAGTTCACTCAGGCTCTGGAAACGGAGATCTTGCCCGATAGTCATGGCAAACACAGATAGGATAGCAGATGAAACAAACGGGCCAATATCACTCATTACCAGTGCCCTTAGCCGGTAAATGGTTGACAAACGCTGCCGGGCAGCCAGCAACATGCCAACCAGCCCCCCCATGGACACACCCACCCAGTAAAAGTGAAGACAATCATGGTGGCTTTGCCGGTAAATATGTTTGAGCACACATTCCATGTCCGACAAATAAGTCATCGCAGAATTGTAATCCTCTGCGTTTTCCAGCCAGTCACTGCGACCACGCCCCGCCAGATCAATGCAAATTACTCTGAAATCTTGCTCCAGGGCCTCCGCCAGAAAATCAAAATCCCTACAGTTGCGTGTCAGGCCATGTACACATACCACTACATGATGATTTTCCGGATTTCCCCAATCTGTATAGGCAAGCTGACGGCTGCCTCGTCCAGATTTTGCTTTTCCGTGTTGTGCTGGTACAGATAGATATTTCCACGATATATCCGAAGGGTTTTTCATAGGAAATTTTTCAGAATGATGCGTAATCATATCAAAACGAGTTTGCTGAACCGCAATCGCACAAATACCAATCAGTTTATACAACCGGACAATCAAAAAAGAACAGAGATAACTAGAGCAGCAGTCAATGCAGTACTTTCTGCAAATTTGATAACAAGAACTAAGAATAGCTGATCTGAGTAGCTCTATCCTCTGCTAACGGATACTGACTGTATGGTTTTAAAGTCAGCACCTTGGTTAACAGAAATAATGGAATAGTCGGTTTCCTAAATCAGTGCCTACGGAGAGCTTTTGCAATCCGCATTCTCAGCGCATTAAGTTTGATGAAGCCCGCTGCATCCGCCTGATGATAAGCCCCTCCGTCTTCCTCAAAAGTAGCAATCGTAGGATCGAATAGCGAATCTGTCCGGGAATCACGCCCGACCACCATCACGTTACCCTTATAGAGCTTGACCCGGACTTGGCCATTTACATGTGCCTGGGACTCATCAATAAGCACCTGTAATAATTTTCTTTCTGGGCTCCACCAGTAACCGTTATAAATCAGTGCCGCATAGCGCGGCATCAGATCATCCTTCAAATGTGCGACTTCCCGATCAAGAGTGATTGATTCGATTGCACGGTGGGCACGCAGCATAATTGTGCCACCAGGCGTTTCATAGCAGCCACGTGACTTCATTCCAACATAACGGTTTTCCACCAGATCAAGACGCCCGATGCCATGTTTACCGCCTAACTGGTTGAGTTTTATTAGTACGGCTGCAGGAGATAGCTTCTCACCGTTCAATGCAACAATATCTCCCCGCTCGTATTCCAGATCCAAATATTCAGGTTCGTTTGGCGCTGCTTCCGGTGAAATCGTCCAGCGCCACATGCTTTCTTCTGCTTCTACAGCAGGGTCTTCCAGTGCACGTCCTTCATAGGAAATATGCAAAAGATTGGCATCCATACTGTACGGTGATCCCTGCTTTTTCTTCATTTCAATCGGAATACCCTGTTTCTCGGCATACGCCAGCAGTTTTTCACGTGAAGTCAAATCCCATTCACGCCAAGGAGCGATAACACGGATATCCGGCTGCAAGGCGTAATACCCAAGCTCGAAACGTACTTGATCGTTGCCCTTCCCGGTTGCGCCGTGAGAGACCGCATCAGCGCCCGTTTGCTGTGCAATTTCAACTTGACGTTTGGCAATCAACGGGCGGGCGATACTAGTACCAAGCAGATATTCCCCTTCATAAACCGTATTGGCACGGAACATGGGAAAAACATAGTCGCGTACAAATTCTTCACGCAAATCTTCGATGAAAATTTCCTTGATACCAAACTGCAGGGCCTTGGCGCGTGCCGGCTCAATTTCCTCGCCCTGGCCGATATCCGCCGTAAAAGTAACCACCTCGCACTGATAGGTATCCTGGAGCCATTTCAGTATGACCGAGGTATCCAACCCCCCCGAAAATGCCAATACCGCTTTCTTAACTTTATCCATGTCTCTTTACAATCAAAAATTTACAGGTAATTAAAAGATTACCTGACACTAATCCTGCCCAGCAGCAAGTACTCCATCAACGCTTTTTGTGTGTGTAGCCGGTTCTCTGCTTCATCCCATACCACCGATTGGGGGCCATCAATGACTTCCGCATCCACCTCTTCGCCTCGGTGTGCTGGCAGACAATGCATGAACAAGGCTTCTTTTTTTGCACAGGCCATCATCTCAGCATCCACACAAAAATCTGCAAAATCATTTTTACGTGTATCCAACTCATCTTCGAAACCCATGCTGGTCCACACATCCGTTGTGACCAGATCAGCATCTTTCACTGCATCGTGCGGCGAGACAAACTGTTCATAGTGATCTGTGCCATACAAACCCGCCCGCTCGGGCTCCACTTCATAACCCGGTGGTGTAGAAACATGTACATTGAAGTCAAAAATTTCGGCAGCTTGCAGCCAGGTATTGCACACGTTATTGGAATCTCCAATCCAGGTTATGGTTTTGCCTGTGATACTTCCGCGATGTTCTATGAAGGTAAAGATATCTGCCAGAATCTGGCAAGGATGATATTCGTCCGTCAGGCCATTGATCACCGGCACCCGTGAATTCTCGGCAAAACGTTCAATAATCTGATGCTCGTGAGTACGAATGGTAATGATATCAACCATTCTTGAAATAACTCTGGCTGCATCCTCCACCGGTTCGCCACGGCCCAATTGGGTATCACGTGTTGAGAGATAGATAGCACTGCCACCCAACTGATGCATGCCTGCTTCAAATGAAAGGCGCGTGCGCGTGGAGTGTTTTTCAAAAATCATGGCCAACGTACGGTCAGTCAGCGGCCAGTAGCGGCGATATTGCTTGAATTCATTCTTGATCCAGCGCGTCCGGTCGAACAGGTATTCGAATTCCAACCGGTCAAAATCCTTGAACTGTAAAAAATGCCTGATCTGCATAAATGATTTCTACCAACAAAAACATCCGGAGATTTTTATATTTCTGGCTCTCTATCAGGTAGATGAAACAGAAATCACTTGAATCCGGAAAAATAAAAAAGGCGGGATAACCATGTAGCGAGAAAAAATCTTTCGAGTGCACTCTGGCGACAACCGTCGGCTCACACCCTTATCATTATTTCTCTCGATTCTCAAGAAACCAGGAAATAAGAGCGGATACCTCATGTACCACCTGTTCTGCCTCTGCCTTTTGCATATTCAATGCCGGCAGTAATCGTACTACTTTTTCAGATGTTACATTGATCAGCAAATGGCGTTTCAATGCTTCAGGCACAAGTTCACCACAGGGTATCGGCAGCTCAACCCCGATCATCATCCCCTGCCCGCGAATTTTCAGCACGTTTTGCCAGGCATGTAATCTCTGCTTGAATTCCTCTCGCATGAAATTACCGATAGTCACAGCATTAGCCATCAATCCTTCCTGCTCAATGATGTCAAGAGTGGTCAAGGCAGCTCTACATGCAAGTGGATTGCCACCGAAAGTAGATGCGTGATTACCAGGCTTGAATACTTCTGCTGCTTTCCCGCCTGCCAAGCAGGCGCCGATCGGCAGGCCGGATCCCAATCCTTTTGCCAGTGTCATGACATCCGGTACGATATCACTATGCTGAAAAGCAAACCACTTGCCCGTCCGTCCAAGGCCACACTGTACCTCATCAAGCATCAGCAACCAACCGTTCTGGTCGCAGATCTTGCGCAACCCTTGCAGATAATTTGCTTGTGGGAAATTAACTCCACCTTCGCCCTGATAGGTTTCCAGTAGCACCGCCACAATTTCCTTGTTGTTCGCTGCAACCTGGTTGACTGCTTCCAGATCATCATAGGGCACACGCACGAAACCCGTGAGTAGCGGCTCAAAACCCGCTTGAGTCTTGCGATTGCCCGTGGCAGTAAGTGTTGCCATGGTCCGGCCATGAAATGAGCGTTCCATAACAATAATCGTTGGCAGATCTATTCCCTGGTTATGGCCATAAAGCCGCGCCAGTTTAATGGCTGCCTCATTCGACTCTGCTCCGGAATTACAGAAAAAAGCCTTCTCCAGGCCTGACAGACTGGTCAATCTGTCTGCCAAACGCTCCTGATTCTGAATGTGGTAGAGATTAGAGGTGTGTATTAACGTAGCAGCCTGTTCACACAACGCTTTCGTCAGTACCGGATGGCAATGTCCAGCCCCGCAGACCGCAATTCCTGATAGCGCATCAAGGTAGCGATTACCTTGATCATCCCACAGCCAAACGCCTTCTCCCCTGACAAAGGTAACGGGAAGCCGTGCATAAGTATTCATTAAATGAGACACAGAAAATACACCCTATTTTTGTTCTGAAACAACATGGTGGCTGGTGCCACCACTCCTGGGAACAGGTTCCCTCATTCAGAACCTCTGAATAAATTTATACGCAAAAACAACATAGACTTATTCAGAAGTTCCTTTACACTTTAGCGAAACAATATTCACTTATCTATCAAGTCATTTCAAGCAGTTTTTCTGTTAGATATTCTGGCCGAAGTCAGCCATCTATACCTCGTCAGATCACTTTTTTTGCCAGGAGCCGTTCTCTTGCTGATACCACCAGCCTGGTTTGGCCCACTTTATCCATCGTTGGGCAAATGTTGAACGAATATTGCTTTCCCATTCCGGATGATTGTTAGCCAGTGCTATTTCCCGATAAAGTGCATTACGATCTTGGTTCTCGGCTGTCACAAGCGTATTAACCGATTGCCGTCCTGATAAAGGTACAACACTGGCATCACGCAACACGATCAGACCGTCACGGGTCAAACCTACTGCACCACTATCATAAAATGGTATCAATTGACCGTGACGCTGTTTTATATTTTGTTTTAACTGGGTAACTGCTGGTGAACTGGCTTTAAAATCCACCGCACTCGCAAAGCTGATACACAGAAAGAAACCCAGTGATATCAGTGTTATATACCGAATTAACTGTCTATGCACAAGATTCACATCCTCAGAAGATCTTTCATGGCCTGGTCTTGTCGGGTTTATTGTCAATTTTATTGTTGCGAGTATCATTACCCGATTTTTCTCTGGGTTGTTCCCTGCCGTCAGCCTCATCATCAGCTTGCCAAACCTCATCGATAATTTTGTCGGCCACTTTCTCCGCGGCTGCTGCCGGAAAGTAAATATTGATAGTTACGCAAGCTGCTACCACAAAGCCAGCGGCCATCAGCAAAATCAGGTTGGAATTACGATTTGTCATTATCATTTAGTGAATCACCGGGTTGCCACTTTCAATGGCGCGCTCCAGACGCTTGAGCAGTTCAGGCCAGTCCACCTCTGAATTATAGCCGGTAATGGTAATTGCAGGTATTCCACTGCCCTTGACCAGCACATATCCCTTGTCATCACGAGAAGCCGACTCAATCCCGCTCATATAACAAATATGTCCACGTAACTTACAACCCCAGCCAATTTCAGTATAGCGAAATTGTTCAAACATACTGAGAAAACTTTTCTGGATAGCTGTCACTGCAGATTCGCCACCTAATGCAATAATATTCTTGATCGCTGCCTGACTGATCCGACGTTTGTAATCCCCCGCGCTACTGGTAAGTTTTGCATCAAATCTTACCGGTTCCCAGTTAACCAGCTCAAGATCGTTCACCTCAACATCAACCCGTCCCTGTATATTTCCAAACGAATAGGCACGGGTCAACAAATCAAGATCGATGTGATACATGGCCACATCCGCTGCCAGATGAGGGGTCAAACTAAGTGGCTTGGTCAGCACCAAATTCCTGGCTACCGCGACACCGTCGAATATCCCTGAAACAAGCTCGCCTTCCATTGTTATAGTTGAATTGGTATAGCTCATTTTCGGCATAGTACCCGACAGCGTTCCAAACATTGGTTGAATCTGCAGGAATTCAGTCAGTTTTTCCATAGAGATCGGAAAAAGCCGCCCGTTTAACTGCCATTGCCAGCCGGACGTCTGCAAAGAAGCTATGAAATTTTCTATCAGCAGTCTTCCATCCAGTATCGGCACCTCTGCACGAGGAATATTGAGCTGCATCCCGTTTGTCTCGATTGGAATATGTGTTGTACCCAGCGGAATCCTCAAGATCTGGGCATTACTGAACCGGATTAATCCATCCAGCGCCTCGTTTCGATTCCATGGTACATAGGCGTCCAATCCTTCAACTGCAAACCGCTCGCGAGCATCGGTTAATGATACATTCTGCAAATCAATGATTAGTGACTGGTTTGCATTATCCTGGTAATGCCAGGCAATATTTACCTTGCCGGCAGCCTCTGTTTCTGCCAGTGCCGTCTCCTCAGCCAGGGGTCGAATAATACTACCAAACAAAGTGGATAACTCCAGGCTCTCGGCCGACAATCTAGCCTGCTGTAATGCTTGATCCGGAATGCTGGCAATAGCAGAAAAATCTGCTTTACCTATACCCGTCAAACTGAGTTCACCTTGTGATAGGTTAATATGATCACCTTTTATTATCCCTTTGGCGGTTAATTGGTGCCCTTCTCCAGAAAAATAAAATGGCTGCCAAAAGACCTCTCCTTCCGGCCAGGTGATCTTGCCTCGCCATTGCCAAACATCCTGTTTTCTTCGCACATCCAGGTCAAGCAACAGATTGATCCGTTCACCCACGTGCAACCCGCTCGAATCACTGAAAGATAATTTATTGATGCTCAGCTGTGTGGATAACGCTGACATTGAAGTCTTACTTCCATTCAGGTAGATACTTCCATTAAGTTTTGCCTGATGTATCTGTAGTGAATCTTCTTCTTGAGGCAACAGATCGGCCAAAAATTTCCCCTCTCCATTTACTATCTTCAACACACTTCGCCACTTTTCTGCCTGCCAGTCGATCATCAGCTGCCATTTCTCTCCCGAATTTTTTTTCGGGAATGGATGAACTTCAAGTACAAGCTGTTTATGTTGCAAGGAAAGCTGGAAAGTTATCGATGAAGATAGCTTGCCAAGCTCCAATGTCCCCATTTCACAGCCAATTAATTCGCGATTAATACGGATCTGATTACATCTCAAACGAAGATCATGCCATCTCCAATTTCCTGCGAGCAACTCACCCACACTGATTTCAAGAACGGGCGATAAGATGCCAGTCAGCTTGATGCTGGCTGAGTGAATATTAAAGGCAGGATGCCGGATATTCTCCAGTACAAAATTAAAATAAGGGACCGCAGCATTAGCCGGAGAATAACAACCTGCGTAAAGTAGAAAAAATAGCCAGAGGCGTGTAGCAAGCTCGCAGATACAAATCGGAAAACTGACACGACGAAACCAGAGATACCTCGGCTCCATGCTCTTCAGGAAGGAAAAACTCCGGTTGACAGGTAACGATCCCCACGGTCACACACAATAAAAACAATCACCGCGTTTCTTACTTGAGCAGAAAGTTTCAGCACTGCTGCCAGTGCCCCCCCGGAAGAAATGCCAGCGAATACTCCCTCTTCAGATGCCAATCGACGCGCCATGATCTCGGCCTCTTGCTGGGATACCAGCAAAATACGATCAACAAGTTCCGACTGATAAATTTTAGGCAAATAAGCTTCCGGCCATTTACGGATTCCGGGAATCTGGGCACCTTCTTGCGGCTGTACACCTACAATTTCCACCTTCCGCTCTTTTTCTCGGAAGTAGCGGGCACACCCCATGATTGTGCCAGTCGTTCCCATACTGCTTACAAAATGAGTAATCTTGCCCGTAGTATCCTGCCAGATCTCGGGAGCAGTACCTTCGTAATGTGCCAACGGATTATCGGGATTGGAAAACTGATCAAGAATAAAACCCTTGCCAGCCTCGCACAATTGTCCGGCGACATCCCGTGCTTCCTCCATATTTTCTGTCAGAATAATTTTGGCACCGTACGCAGCCATCACTTGACGACGCTCCAGACTCTGATTTTCCGGCATGACCAGAATCATGTGATAGCCTAGTATTGCTGCCGACATAGCCAATGCAATCCCGGTATTGCCGCTAGTTGCCTCAATCAACGTATCTCCCGGCTGAATATCTCCACGCTGCTGAGCTCGTATGATCATGGAGTAGGCTGGCCGATCTTTGACTGACCCCGCCGGATTATTACCTTCCAGTTTTGCCAAAATAATATTGCTGGTTTTCCCTGGGATACGTTTAAGCTGGACCAAGGGGGTATGTCCGATGAAATGTTCGATAGTTTTATACATGACCAGATATGTGCTGCCACAAATAAATCAGGATTATCTCATACACATACAAAAAACCCCTTGTGAAAGGAATTCACAAGGGGTTCAGTCAAGGATTAGCCTGAAAAAAATAGCATGCTAGCACTGTTTCGTCACAGGCTTTCAAACAATTTCTTCGCCTCATCTTTCTGAGAAAAAGGTTTATCGCTACTCAGTAGTTTCTCAAGCTCCTGGCGCGCTTCAACCGTATTGCCAGATTTATATAGTCCGACTGCGTAATGATAGTGGATTTCAGCAGCTTCCGGAACAGCTGCAACAGCCTGTTGCAGCAAGGAAACCCCTCGTTTGGCATCCCCTTGCTCAACCAGAATCCATCCAAGTGTATCCAGGATCGCTGGACTATCCGGGGCCTGCTTGTATGCCTTCTCGGCATAATCGAGCGCGGTGGCAAAATCTTTTTTCTGCTGGTATATCCAGGCTAGATTATTCAGTGTGGCAGCATGATCAGGATGTTGCTTCAGGATGGTTTTGTATTCCCTGATAGCAGGATCATATTTTTTGCTGGCAAGGTAAACACCTGCAAGATACATACGAACGCCATCATCAGCCGGATTTTCCTTCAGCCATTGCGTGACACGTTGATCAGCCTGCTTTTCTTTCCCGCTTTGACTCAGAGCTGTATGCAATTTGATCAATAATTGACCGGTTTTCTGTTTAGTCAGCGCCTCTTCATAAGCCGTGGCAGCGGCAACTGCATTTTTCTGCCGCATTTGTAAATCACCCTCCAGCTCAAATCCAACCGGCAGCTTTTCATGTTGTTTTTGTATATCCCGCGCGATACTGAGTGCATCATCCACACGACCGTCTCCAACCGCCAGTTGAGCCTGCATTAGTTTAGCTTCCCAGAAATCCGGCTTAATAGCCAACGCCTTTTTCAATGAATCAGCCGTTGCCCTGGTATTCTGCATAGAGGCATAGATCTGCGCTAGTTGAAGCTGGGCAGGGGCAGAATCTGGTAATCTGGCAGCCAGTTTCTGGAAATTTTCCAGTGCAGCATCCTTATCCCCAGTAGCCAGATAAGCACGAGCCAACAGCTCTATGGCGCTCAAATTATCCGGATGAATGCCTTGCAGTTTCTTGGCCAGCGCAAGCGATTTCCCAGGTTCATTGATGGCCAGATAATGCGCTCCCAGCTGCAAAGCTGGCGGCAGCTCATCCGGATTTTCCTGACTGGCTTTTTCCAGCCATTCAGTTGCTTTTTCTTTATTTCCTTGTGAGAGCGCGATACCTGCTAGCGCATTCATTGCCTGTACGTTTTTCTTATCCTGCTTCAGTACTTCTTCAAAACGCTGCTGTGCAGCTTCGGGATGTTTTTCCTGTAAATCAATTCTCGCCAGGTTGGAAATGGCGGGAAAATAGTCTGGCTGTATGGAAAGCGCCTGATTGAAGCTTGCACGCGCCTTGATCAGGTCTTTTTTACCCAGATAGACTCCACCTTCCAGATTATGTAGCAGCGGATTGTCAGGTTGCTCGGCAAGCTGCGATTTGACAACTTTCAGCGCTTTATCAAATTCACGCTGCTGCAGATGAGTCAAAACAAGCATAATACCTGCCCGGCCGGATTTATCATCCAGTTGGGTAGCGTGTTCCAGATCAGCAATGGCACTTTCATTTTCCCCCTGTCCCATTTTGCTCATAGCCATTGCGGTATATAATGCAGCGTTATCCGGAGATAATTCACCAGCCTTCTCAAAATACTCCGTGGCTTTCGTAAAATCCCGCGCCCGCATATAGGCCTCACCTGCCAGTGCAAACAATTGTGGATCCTGTTGTACTACCTTCAGCGCCGGGGTCAAGGTAGTAACCGCCTGTTTTGCCTGGTTATTCTTCAACTGAATCGACGCCATAAGCTTAATGGCATAAAGATTATTCGGAATCTTCTTCAAGTATTGATCAACATACTGCTCTGCTTGTGGAAGCGACCCCAATGCAAACTGGGTGGCCCCCGCAAGTAATACACTGGGAAGATGATCTGGTGCTGAACTCAACACCTGTTGCAAAGTTTCAAGAGCAACCACATGTTTACCCTGGCTAAAATCGAGTAATGCCTGTGTGTATGCAGCAGGCAGGCTACCGGGAGCAATCTTGCGAACGGCATCCAGATCTGCTTGGGCAGCTTTAAATTTTTTGGTACTGATTAATATGGTTGCCCGGTTAATATACGCCGCTAATGATTCCGGGTTCAGTTTTATAGCTTTGTCATAATCGGCCAGCGCTTCATCAATCTTGTTCTGCGCACGCAACAAATCTCCTCTGAACAATACTGTATCGCTGTTTTCTGGATTAAGTTTCACTGCTTCTTCGGAAAAATTCATAGCAGATTCAATATCGTTCCGGGCAAGCGAACACCTGGCCATACCCATCAGCGCACCTGCGAATCCTGGTTTATCCCGCAAAGCCTGCTCAAACAATGCTTTGGCTTCTTCGATTTTACCTAGCGCTAATGACGCATTGCCACGCAGGGTAAGTAATTCAGCAAAATTCCCTTCTTCGGATAATTTCTCAGTTTCATCCAGTACCTGTTGAAATTTCCCCATTCCCAGCCATGCCTGGCTCAATCCGGGCAACACCTTGACTGGATCCATGCCGAGATCAAGTGCCTTATTCAATTCTTTTTCTGCCGACTGAATATTCCCTTCCTTGTTATAGAGCGTTCCCAGCAAATAACGGACTTCAGGGTCATTTGGATTTTGTTGCAGGGCATTCTTCAACTGAATAATAGCTGCCTTGTCATTGCCCTGTTGCTGATACTGTTTAGCTTCGGCTACCAGAGCTTGCGCATCCATAGGCTTCCCACAGGCAGAAAGCACCAGAATAACGGCCATCATAGGAGCAAGAATTGTTGTCGATTTCATCTGGGTGATCGCTATACCAGAACAGCTCATATTTACCTCTTTTGGTAATTAAGTTAAATACATAAATTCACAAAACACCGACTGAAACAAAATTCAGAATAGCAGTTTTTATATCCAAATATCATTTAACGGGATGGTAATAGTTATAACACAGTCAACTTATAGGCAAATTTGTGAAATCAATTGGGATTGCATGTTTTAACACTGTAATGATCGATGTACCAATGAATTACCGAGATACCAGACACCTCGGTCAACAGGAATACGCAATCTGAATCCGCCCACGCACCATAATCCGACAGACTCGACCCTCAAATCAGCCAAATCTATTAATTAATTTATTCGATCCATCCCTGCTTTACTGATATAAAAAGCACAGCCAGTACCGGATACGATGACATCACCCCACATCAGATTCTTGACAACAGGGTCTAAATATAACATTATGCACAGCTCTTCGAGCGTATCCGGATACCACTATTCGTAGAGGTTACGAAACAAAAAGAGATATTTATCGTAAAAATGCGCCCGTAGCTCAGTTGGATAGAGTACTTGGCTACGAACCAAGGGGTCGTGGGTTCGAATCCTGCCGGGCGCGCCAGTAAATTAATATTATTTATCGGCGCGATAAGATATAGTCAGCTTTATATGCTGTTTTGATTTTTTTGAGGCCAAGTAGCTCAGTCGGTAGAGCAGAGGACTGAAAATCCTTGTGTCGGTGGTTCGATTCCGCCCTTGGCCACCATCATTTTGGTCAACCCATTCTTCAATTGACCCTCTCGTTTTCTACATTTAACAGATCTCCACACGATTCTTACTAACCTCCATATTTCCTGAGATTTCCCAGGATCTTTCGTCGCATCCCCAATACTCCATTAGGAGTAAATCCTACGCATTTAGGCAGATTTCCAATAGCATCCTATTAGAGTAACCCATTGATTCACAATGAGGTCAATCTCTAATAGATTATATTTACCAGTCCCATATCAGCTACCACAACTTCACTTCACCCATCGCTTGAAGATGCAACGTATCAATATTTGACGCAGACAAAGCCAGCCTGACAGACGCACCAACAGATACTTCGAGCCTCTGACACTCATCTGATCGACGCTCAAACAATCCCATCCCACAAGCACCTCATGATATTTGCAGAAAACAATCTCTCATTAGCTATAACCCTGCAAATACCAGTTTGTTTCAACAAATCATACAAAATCTACATAAGTATTGGTTATTAACAATTACTTTGACTGAGCCATGTGTCTCTGATGCACCCAGTTAAAGTTAGCAAGGATAGTGTCGATATTGATTTCTTGGCAGGAGAATCACAACCTGTCCAAAAAACATAAGTCAAATAACCAAAAGATTTTATTTTGTTAATTTTCATATGGAGACTCAGAAGATGAAAAAAATTTTTTTGATTCTTGTAATATTTTTCGGGTTAAATTTATCCGTATTAGCTGGAGTAGACATCAATACAGCAAGTCAAATTGATCTTGAGTCGGTAAAAGGTTTGGGGCCGGCCAAAGCAAAAGCGATAATTGAATATCGAGAAAAACACGGTATGTTCAAGTCAGTAGGAGATCTAACCAATGTGAAGGGTATAGGTGTCGGGACGCTCAGACAATTAGGTGATCAGGTGAGTGTTCAAGAGGAAACTGCTTCAAATGAAGCTGAGGCGCATTAATTTAAAAATAGTGTCTTAGACATTATGTTTTAACCTGATGGTTAAGATTTATCGGGTAGTCAGCGCAGTATGATATAAGCTGCCCGATAAATCCATACAGTCAATAATTTCTGTGCCGGTTTAATTTACACAGATACCTTTAAAAAGTGAAATACGCACTTAAATCCAGCTTAAATGATTTTTCAGACAATTTTACTACAACACTATGGAATTTTCTCATCTACTGCTTGAAGTCACGCCAGCACCACATAAAAGTATCATCGATGAAAGGCTTCTTAAGATCGACTCCCACTTCGCGTAGAAACAAAATTATTTGATCCTGGATAGAGACGGCTCTCTAGTAGGCAAATAGAATTATCTAAATAATACCGGCTCCACCTGGTTTTTGGGAGAGATTACGACATGGGTATAACCAATCTGCATCATAACAACATCACATCAATAGCCATGTGACTTTCAACTACACATTTTTATCCACAGTATCCAAAATGATAACTTACTATCCAGAACCGTTATTACTATTCAATATTTGCCGATTCATGTTCATATCCAGATCCCTAGATACAAACACAAATCAGCCACAGCAAACTAATTAATCAGTATTTTCTATGTATTTTTTTCTTTTTGATTTTTTGAAGAGAAGAAGAAGTATCCACCGCCTATGACAATGATCAACAAGGGCCAGAAATACATATTCATCTTAAATTTGCCTCCTGTGCCCACAGCGAAAGGGAAGCGTGATACATG
>JACDJA010001349.1_pt1 | contig 20933 bp, 13 predicted proteins | sample 7449241 | NCBI WGS metagenome assembly JACDJA01 (sample SAMN14253289, study PRJNA609438) | sludge metagenome | isolation source: initial anaerobic sludge | collected 2018-12-20 | reverse complement strand
TGCAACCGCTCCCGCCTTGCCGGGGTTGAAGCAGAGGCATCAGCAGGTGAAAAGCCGAGAATCAAACCGCCGTGAAGCTGCCGCTTCACACTGTCCTGCCGTCAGGGGTTGACGGAGGAGTCCATACATGAATTGTTAGCGCCCACCTATTGCACGGCCAAGAGCGCAGTCATGCCAGCATAGTCTTGTTGCTCCAGCCGTTGCAGCCAGCGCGCTACCAGATCGTGTCCCAGTAGCGTGCCAGCAGCGGCCTGAAATGCCTGCGGCTGCTCATGCCCTACGGCAGACCGCATGAGTGAAGCAGATGGCTTTTCTAAGCCGCGACCAGCAAGGGTCTTGAGAAAGGCGCCCAAGGCGTGCCGCATCTCAGGAGTGCCGTACTGAACTGCCACAAAGTCTGCCGGGAGCTTCTCAGCTTTGATAAGCACCGCGATGAACTGCCAGGTGAGCAGATCTACGGTGGCAGTTACAAAGACCGAGTCCTCGCCATACAGCTCAAGAAACACATCCGAAAGATGAGGCCCAAAGCCCTGCTCGGGGTCGATCTGGATGGTCCCAGCAGGCACGCCGGCGGGTCGTTCGCTTTGCACGTCTCAGTGATCTCGCTGTGGGTGCTAACACCTGAGTTAAGCCGCGCCGCGAAGCGGCGTCGGCTTGAATGAATTGTTAGACGTGGGCCGTGCACACGAGATCACTGAGATGGCCCTTTGCGAATCACTGCGACTTGCTCCGCGTAGTAGTGCTCCAGATCCATGCGATCTGATGCAAGGTAAGTTGGATACAGCTCGCATTGGCCAGCGAATGCATCAGGGCCGTCGGAAGTCATTTGCGACTTTAGCGCCATCCGGTAACCGTTAAACGAGCTCTCCGCGTCAGCAAGGAACTGGACATGTTTTTGCGGATCGCCGCCAGACTCCCGCCATGCCATAGCCGAAAAGTGCTTTTCCATCTCTTGCATGAAGGGTAGGTAGCGCTTGCGCCACTGCGCAAAGGCGGCAGCATTAGATTGGCGTTGATCCGGGAATGACTCAGAGCAAATCTCGCCCATGAACTTGGCACTGCGAATGGCGCCATAGACTTGCCCGAGATCCATTGCGTAGTCGCCGCTAGAGGTAACTGATTGGTCGTCTTGGGCGTGCACGCTGCCGCAGCAGGCCAATGCAAGCATGAGCACGGTGAGCTTTTGCATGACTCCCCCTGATGTGTTTCCCACGTCTAACTACAATTCGACCCCATACGTCAGCCTATCTCCGCAGCCTAATCTTGCCGATTACGGATTGCGCAGAGTAAAAGTCTTAGCCGAAACAAGGGGTTGTTCTGATCGTACAGCCTATCCAGTCAGCCTAATCTTGCAGCGTTTTTTGGTGAGCCGGGGGCTGGGCTATGGGTGGATGGTCACACGAGAAGAAGGGTGGTGCAAGGCCGCTGCCAGCGGGCGCGTCACAGCGCCCGCGCCTGCTGGACGAGGTGCGTTGCAGGCTCCGCCGGCTCGGGTTGGCGCGGCGCACCGAGGAGGCGTACGTCGGGTGGATTCGGCGCTTCATTCTCGCCAATGGCAAGCGGCATCCGCGCGACCTGGGCGAGCGCGAGGTGGAGGCGTTTCTCACCGCATTGGCGACCGAAGCGAACGTGGCGGCGTCCACGCAGAATCAGGCGCTGTCGGCGCTGTTGTTCCTGTATCGGGAAGTGTTGAAGATCAACCTCCCGTGGATGGAAAACATTCGGCGGGCCAAGCGGCCGGATCGCCTGCCGGTGGTGCTTGCCCGCGAAGAAGTGTTCCGGCTGCTCGACGCGCTGGAAGGGGTTTCCTGGATGGTTGCCAACCTGCTTTACGGCAGCGGGTTGCGGCTGCTGGAGGCGCTGCGGCTGCGGATACAGGACGTGGATTTCGCGCGGCGCGAACTGACGGTACGCCATGGAAAGGGCGGGAAGGATCGGCGCACGATGCTGCCGGCGACGCTGATTTCGCCGCTGCTGATGCAGATGGAGGAAGCGCGGCGGCTGCACCGCATCGATACGGCGGCGGGATTCGGGGAGGTCTGGCTGCCGGATGCGCTGTCGCGCAAGTACCCGGCGGCGGCGCGGGAGGAGGGCTGGCAGTATGTTTTTCCGGCGCGGCATCGCGCCGCCGATCCGCGCGATGGCGCGGTGCGTCGTCACCATCTGGATGAGTCCACCGTGCAGCGCGCGATGAAGCGGGCGGTGGCGGCTGCCGGTCTGAACAAGCGTGCGACCTGCCACACCTTGCGGCATTCGTTTGCCACGCACCTGATCGAGGGCGGCTACGACATCCGCACGGTGCAGGAGCTGTTGGGGCATTCGGATGTGAGCACCACGCAGATTTACGTGCATGTGCTCAATCGGGGCGCGTCGGGCGTGCGCAGTCCGCTGGATCGGTGAGGCAAGCCCTGTGTCCGGGAAAGGCGGGATGGAATCAGGTGCCGGCGTCAGCCGATGCCCAGGCGCTTGCGCTCCAGCCGGCGCAGGAATTCGGCCATGATGCGGCGGTAGAGGTCTTCGCCCAGGTAGAGGTCTTCCACGCCGGCGTCGATGGAGGGGTTGTCGTTCACCTCGATCACCACGGTGCGCGCGCCATCGCTCTTGATGTCCACGCCGTAGAGTCCGTTGCCGATGGGCGCGGTGGCCTTCTGCGCGAGTTTCACCACGGCGGCCGGGGCGTCGCGCACGGGCAGGGTCTTGAAGCCGCCGGCGCGCGGCTGGCCGCGGGCGCTGCCGTGGGCGTGGTCGTAAATCTGCCAGTGGCCGCGCGACATGAAGTACTGGCAGGCGTAGAGCGGCTGGCCGTTGAGTACGCCGATGCGCCAATCGAATTCGGTATACATGAACTCCTGCGCGATCAGCAGCGCGCTGTGCTGGAACAGCTGCGCGGCGGCGGTGCGCAGTGCGGCTTCGTCTTCGACCTTGACCACGCCGCGCGAGAAGGAGCCGTCGGGAATCTTGAGCACCAGCGGGTAGCCGAGCGTATCGCCCAGCGCGGCGAGCTGAGTGTCGTTGTCGCGGAACATGATTTCGGTGCGCGGGGTGGCGAGCTTTTTCGCGTGCAGGAGATCGTTGAGGTAGATCTTGTTGGTGCAGCGCAGGATCGATACCGGATCGTCGATGACAACCATGCCTTCGCGCTCGGCGCGGTGGGAGAAGCGGTAGGTGTGATTGTCGAGCGAGGTGGTCTCGCGGATGAAAAGCCCGTCGTATTCGGGCAGGCGCGAGTAGTCGGCGCGGGTGATCGGGTCCACTTCCATGCCGAGCGCCTTGCCAGCGTCGATGAAGTGGCGCAGCGCGCGCTTGTTGGACGGTGGCATGACCTCGGCGGGGTCGTGCAGCATCGCGATTTCGTAGCGGAAGCGCTTGCGCGCGCGCGGCTTGCGCCAGATCTTGCGGGAGAAGACGTCGAGCCCGGCGGCGAATACGTCCTCCTGCTCCGGGGCCAGGGTGGTGAGGCTGGTCGGCTTGATCGCGCTGATCTGCCAGACCCGATCGCGCTCGAACTCGATGCGCAGGATCGGGCAGGGGAAGGCTTCGAACACCTGCCGCGCGAGTTCGGCGAGCGGTTCGTGCCGGGTGTGGCCGAAGTACACGCCGATGCTGAAGGCGGCCGAGTCGGCGCGGCCGCGCAGGTATTTGCCCAGATGCTGGTTGAGGTCGTCGAGGTCGAAGCCGTAGAGCGAGCGGCGGCGCAGGTCGTTGAGGGTGCGCACCGAGGGAATCACGCGGTGCCCGCGCGCCTCGGCCAGGAGCGAGACGTAGTAGCCCACGCCCAGGTACTTGTAGCTGCGGCACAGGTTGATGACCTGCACCCGCTCGTCGGCGCTGGCCGCGGCCGTGCCTTCGTTCTGGAGGTAGTCGGTGGCGGAGACGACGTCTTCGGAGGGGTAGTAGGAGCCCCAGTCGGAGGGCTTTTCGACGACGATGACGAGGCGGCTCATGGCAGGCCTGGAGGCGCCCGACGGGCGCGGAACGAGGCGGATTCTGACAGAATCGCCCGGCCGCGATGAGGCGGCGTGGAAGGCGGTTGCGCCGCATTCATGGCCCACGAGAATCCTGCCGCCAGCCTGCGCGATGCGCGCCTCCCGGACCTCGATCGCCTCGTCGCGCTGGAGGCGATGTTTCCCGGCGACCGGCTCGCGCCGCGCCAGTTTCGCCGGCATCTGGCCTCTCCCACGGCGCGGCTGCGCGTGGCCGAACGCGAGGGGGCGCTCGCCGGCTACGCGCTGCTGTTCCTGCGCCGCGGCAGCGGCGTCGCACGGCTGTATTCGATCGCGGTCGATCCGGCGCAGCGCGGAGCGGGACTGGGCGCGCTGCTGCTGGCCGACGTCGAGCAGCTGGCCCGGAACGCGGGGCGCGGCATCCTGCGGCTGGAGGTGCGCGCCGACAACGTCGCCGCCATCGCGCTCTACCGGCGCGCAGGCTACCGCGAGCAGGGCCGGATTCCGGGCTACTACGAGGACGGCTGCGACGCGCTGCGCTTTGGCAAAGCGCTCGATGGGTCGCGGCCATGACCGACGTGCAGCGTGCGCCTGATGCGTCGTCCGTGGATGATCTGGCCGCCGACCTCTGGCCGCCGCCGGACCCTGCGCCTGCGTCGCCCCCGGCGCAGCGCGGCGGATCGCGCGTGCCGATGGTCGTTGGCGGCGTCGTGGGCGCGCTGATCGGCGTCGCGATCGCACGCGGCGCGCTGCCGTGGAGCGGTGCGCAGATCGGCCTGGGAGCCATCGGCGCGATGCTCGCGATTTGGCCGCAGATGCTCGTGCACGAGGCCGGGCACGTCGCGTTCGGACGGCTGGGCGGACTGCGCGCCTACCTTCTGGGCCTGGGCCGGCTGCGCCTCGAACGCACCGGGCGCGGATGGCGCGGCTACCGCGGTGCCCAGGCGCTGGGCCTGGGCGGCTTTGCGCTGATGCTTCCGCGCGACGCCGGCTTTGGGCGCGCGGCGTTTTGCGCCCTCGGGCTGGGCGGCGTGATCGCCAATCTGGCGGCGAGCGCGGTCTGCCTGATCGCGATGGATGGCTTCGCCCCGGGCCAGGCGTGGTCGCCTGTCCTCGGAGGTGCCGCCGCCACCGGCTTCGCGATGGCTGTGGTGAACCTTGTCCCGTTTCGCCACCACGGCTGGTCGACCGACGGGATGAGCCTGCTGCAGATCCTGCGTGGCGATGCGATGGGCCGCGCGCGCTTCAGCGCGATGCGCCTTCTGGGCCTGAGCTACGCCGGCGTCCGCCCGCGCGACTGGCCGCAGGCGCTGATGCCCGAGACGCATGGCGTCGAAGATCCGCTGATGCGGGCGCACATCCATGCCCTGCACCTGGCCTTCGCGCTGGATGCCGGCGAGGCGGGGTCGGCCGAAGCCCGCGCGCGCGAGCTTGTGGCGATGTTTCCCGCGCTGCCGCCCGTCGTGCGCGGCCCGGTGGCGCTTGCGGTCGCCGGCCACATTGCCGTTCTGCGGCGCGACCCGGCGCTGCTCGCGGCCTGGCTGCCGCTGTGCACCGATGGACTGGCCGACCATTCGGCGCACCGCGAATGGCTCCACGCCGAGCGGTACGCGCTGGAGGGCGACGTCGAGGCCGCGCGCGAGCGGATTGCGCGCGCGCGGCGTGCGGATACGGCCGATCGCGGCGCGGCGCGGGTGCTGGCGGAGCTGCTGGACGCGCTGGAGCAGCGGCTCGACGCGTGAGGCGGGGGACACTGCGCGGCACCGCACGCTCTTCCGTGCGCCAGGCCCTGTACCATCCGCCAAGGTACGGATCGGATGGATCGGGGAGGCCGCATGGCGGTGCTGCAGTCGGACGTGCTGGTGGTGGGCGGTGGCCTGGCCGGGATCGTCACCGCGCTCGAATGCCTGCGCGGCGGGCTGCGCGTGACCCTGGTGGATCGCGACACGCCCGAGCGCTTCGGCGGGCTGGCGCTGTGGGCGTTCGGCGGCATGGCGCTGGTGGGTACGCCGCTGCAGGCGCGCCGCAGGATTCCCGACACGCCCGAGCGCGCGCTGGCCGACTGGGTGCGCTTCGGCGAGCTCGATCCGGACGATGCCTGGCCGATGGCCTGGGCGCGGCGCTACGTCGAGCGCTCGCGCGCGGACGTATACGACTGGCTGCTGGCGCACGACCTGAAGTTCATGCCGGCGGTCAACTGGGTGGAGCGCGGGCGCTTTGGCGAAGGCAACTCGCTGCCGCGCTACCACATCGTCTGGGGCACTTCGCGCGAGCTTGCGCGGCGCATGATCGCGGCGCTGCGCGAGGCCGACGGCGGGCGGCTGACCCTGCTGCACCGGCACCGCGTCACCGCGCTCGATTCCAGCGGCGGGCGCATCAGCGGCGCGGTGGCGCTGGACGAGGACACCGGCACCGACCTGCGCCTGGAAGCGCCGGTGGCGGTGCTGGCTTCGGGCGGCATCAACGGCGGCCACGAGGAGGCGCGCCGCAACTGGCCGAAGGACCGGCCGATGCCGGCGGCGATGCTCAACGGCGCGCACCCCTTCGCCGACGGGCGCCTGCACCACCTGGCCGAGGGCTTCGGCGCGCGCATCGTGCGCGCCGGCGAGATGTGGAACTACGCCGCCGGCTTCCCGCACCCGCAGCCGCACTTCCCCGGCCACGGGCTGTCGATGATCCCGTGCAAGTCGGCGCTCTGGCTCGACCACCGAGGCCGGCGCATCGGCCCCGAGCCGCTGGTCACGGGTTTCGACACGAACTGGCTGTGCCGGCGCGTGGCCGAGCAGGAGAAGCCCTGGACCTGGCAGCTCCTCAACTGGCGCATCGGTGCCAGGGAGTTCGCGATTTCCGGGGCCGAGCACAATCCGCATATCCGCGACAAACGCCTCCTCGCCTTCCTCAAGGACACGCTCCTGGGCAACCACCGCCTGCTGCGCCAGATGCAGACGGAAAGCCCGCATTTCCTGGTGGATGAAAGCCTCGACGGACTGGCGGCGAAGATGAACGCGCTGACCGGCGAGCCGTACGTCGATCCGGGCGTGCTCCACGCCACCGTGGCTGCCTTCGACGCCAATTTCGCCGGCAAGGCGCTGGCCAACGACGACCAGATTCGCCGCATCGGCCACGCGCGGCGCTGGGGCCCGGACGCGCTGCGCACCTGCCGACCCGCGCCGCTGGCGAAGAAAGGGTCGGGGCCGTTCATCGCGATCCACGCCCAGCTCATCACCCGCAAGAGCCTGGGCGGGCTGGCCACGGATCTGGAAAGCCGGGTACTGGACGCAAGCGACGCGTCGATTCCCGGGCTGTACTGCGTGGGCGAGGCGGCCGGCTTCGGCGGCGGTGGGGCCAGCGGCAGGCGTTCGCTGGAAGGCACCTTCCTGCCCGGCTGCATCCTCACCGCGCGCGCGGCGGCGGCCTCGATCCTCGGCGGGGCGACGCCGTGAGCTTGCCCGCGACCGCTTCCGACTACCGCGCGCTCGCCCGCCGACGCCTGCCGCGCTTCCTGTTCGACTACATCGACGGCGGCGCCGGCGAGGAGCGCACCCTCGCGGCCAACGTGGACGACTTCGCCGGCGTGCGCATCCGCCAGCGCGTGCTGGTGGATACCAGCCGCGTGGACACCGGCGCGGTGCTGCTGGGCGAATCCTGCGCGCTGCCGCTGGTGCTGGCACCCGTCGGTCTGGCGGGAATGATGGCCCGCCGCGGCGAAGCGCGCGCCGCGCGCGTGGCCGAGGAGGCCGGCGTGCCCTTCACGCTGTCCACCGTCGGCGTCTGCCCGCTGCAGGAGGTCGCCGCCGCGCGCGGTGCGCCGTTCTGGTTCCAGCTCTACATGCTGCGCGACCGCGGCGCGGTGGAAGCGATCCTCGACGCCGCCTGGGCGGCCGGCTGCCGCACCCTGGTCTTCACCGTGGACCTGCCGCTGCCGGGGCCGCGCCACCGCGACACGCGCAACGGCCTGGGCGCGACGGGCCTGAAGGCGAGCCTGCTGCGCGCAACCCAGGTGCTGGCGCGCCCGCGCTGGGTGTGGGACGTGGCGCTGCGCGGGCGGCCGCTGCGCTTTGGCTGCCTGGAGTCGCAGCTGCCCGGCGCGCGCAGTCTGGATGACTTCAAGGCCTGGGTCGACGCGCAGTTCGATCCGGGCGTCACCTGGCGCGACATCGACTGGCTGCGCGCGCGCTGGCGCGGCAATATCCTGCTCAAGGGCATCCTCGACGTCGACGACGCGCGCGCCGCGGTGAATGCCGGCGTGGAGGGCATCGTGGTGTCCAACCACGGCGGGAGGCAGCTCGATTCGGTGGCCTCCGGCATCCGCGCGCTGCCGAAGATCGCCGCCGCCGTCGGCGATGCCGCCGAAATCCTCGTCGACGGCGGGGTGCGCAGCGGCACCGATCTCTTCAAGGCGCTGGCGCTGGGTGCGCGCGGGGCGCTGATCGGCCGGGGCTGGATCTGGGCCCTGGCGGGCGCGGGAGAAGCCGGCCTGCGCGACTATCTCGACACCGTGCAGCGCGAGCTGCGCCTGACCATGACCCTGGCGGGCGTCACCCGCACCGCCGACATCGACGCCTCCCATCTGGATTCCGACTGAGCTGCGAGAACGAGCCATGCCCAACGGTGCACACGCCCTGATGAAGACCCTGGCCGACGCCGGCATCGAGGTCTGCTTTTCCAACCCCGGCACCAGCGAGATGCACTTCGTCGCCGCGCTCGACGCCGAGCCGCGCATGCGCGCGGTGCTGGCGCTGTTCGAGGGCGTGGCCACCGGCGCGGCCGACGGCTACGCGCGCATGGCCGACACGCCGGCGGCGACCCTGCTGCACCTGGGCTGCGGCCTGGGCAACGGGCTGGCGAACCTGCACAACGCGCGCAAGGGCAAGGTGCCGATCGTCAACATCGTCGGCGACCACGCCACCTCCCACGTCAAGTACGACGCCCAGCTCCAGTCCGATATCGAGACCGTGGCGCGCAACGTCTCGCCCGGCTTCGTGCGCACCTCGATGACCACGGCCGAGCTGTGCAGGGACGCCGCGGACGCCATCGCCGCGGCGCGCGGCCTGCCGGGCCAGGTGGCCACCCTGATCCTGCCGGCGGACGTGTCCTGGGGCGAGGGCGGCGTGCCGCATCCCCCGCCGCCGCCGCCGGCTCCCACTCCCGCCGACGATGCCACCGTGGCCGCGGTGGCCGCGGCGATCCGCGCCGGCGGCAAGGTTGCCCTGCTGCTGGGCGGCGCCGCGCTGCGCGAGCCGGGCCTCCTCGCCGCCGCGCGCATTGCCGCAAAGGCCGGCGTGAAGCTGCACTGCGAAACCTTCCCCACGCGCCTTGAGCGCGGTGCCGGCCTGCCGCCGGTGGAGCGCATCGCCTATCTGGCCGAGTTGGCCTCGCTGCAGCTCTCCGCGCTCGATCACCTGATCCTGGTGGACGCCAAGTCGCCGGTGTCGTTCTTCGCCTATCCCGGCAGGAAGGGCGATCTGGTACCCGAAACCTGCACCGTGCACACCCTGGCTTCGCCCGTGCAGGATGCGGTGGCGAGCCTGGAGAAGCTGGTGGCCGCGCTCGGCGCGCAGGCCGCCGAGCCGATGCTGCAGGCCGCCGCGCGCCCTTCGCGCCCGCGCGGCAAGCTCACCGCCGCCAAGGTCTGCAAGGCGGTCGGGCACCTCATGCCGGAAAATGCCATCGTGGTGGACGAGGGCATCACCTCCAGCCTGATGCTGGCCGCGATGACCCAGGGTGCGCCGCGCCACGACCTCATCACCCTGACCGGCGGCGCGATCGGCCAGGGCCTGCCCAGCGCGACCGGCGCTGCGGTGGCCTGCCCGGAGCGCCCGGTCATCGCGCTGGCCGGCGACGGTGCCGCCATGTTCACCATCCAGGCGCTGTGGACCATGGCGCGCGAGAAGCTGCACGTCATTTCGATCATCTTCAACAACGCCTCCTACTCGGTGCTCAACGTCGAACTGGAGCGGGTCGGCGCGGACACGAAGATCAGCCCCAAGGCCAAATCCCAGCTCGACCTCCATGGCCCCGTGCTCAACTTCACCCACATCGCCCAGGGCATGGGCGTGCCGGCGGCGCGGGTGAACACGGCCGAAGGCTTCTGCAAGGCCTTCGAGCACGCGCTGGCCGTGCCCGGTCCGCACCTGATCGAGGCGATGGTTCCCGAGTCGCTGGGCGGGGCCAAGCGCCGCATCCTGCCCTGGATGCTGCGCTCCCTGCCGAGCCTGCCGCCCGCGCTCGCCCACGCGATCCGTCGCAAGGTGGCGCCGTAGGTGGCGCGCGGTCAACGCCATCGCGGGCGGGCTTGACCGGGGTCAATGCCCGCGCCCGGTCCGCGCGGGATGCTGCCGGCCTGTCGCCGTCACGGCATTGAAGGAAGAGCGCCATGCAGCAGCGTCTGGAGGGAAAGGTCGCGGTCGTCACCGGGGCGAGCAGCGGCATCGGTCATGCCATCGTTTCGCGCTACGTGGCCGAGGGCGCGCGCGTGGTGGCGTTCGCCCGCACCGGGTCGGCGCTTGATGCGCTGGCGGCGGCGCATCCGGGCCGGGTGACGGCGGTTGCCGGCGATGCCACCGTCGCCGCGGATCTCGATCGGCTGGTGCGGCGCACGGTCGAGACGCACGGCCGCGTCGACGTGCTGGTGCCCAACGCCGGCATCGCGCGCGTGGTGTCGTTCGAGAACAGCACCCGGGAAGCCTTCGATGCCCAGTTCTCGATCAACCTCTACGCGGCGGCGGAAACCGCGCGGCTGTTCCTGCCGCATCTGACGAAAGGGTCGTCGATCCAGTTCATCACCACCTTCCTCACCCAGGTGGGCTTTCCGGGCCTTGCGATCTACAGCGCCAGCAAGGCGGCGCTGAAGTCGCTGGCGCAGACGCTGGCGGCCGAGCTGGCTCCGCGCGGCATCCGGGTCAACTCCATCGCCCCCGGCCCCATCGCCACGCCGCTGTGGGGCACGGTCGGCCTGCCGCCCGAGGTGCTGGGCAAGGTGGCCGAAGGCATCAACGCGCGCCTGATGCAGGGAGCCTTCGGTGAGCCGGCCGACATTGCCGAAGCCTCGGTATTCCTGGCCTCGGATGCGGCCAAGAACATCTACGGGCAGGACCTCGTGGTCGACGGCGGCTACACCATCGGATAGCGACCCGGCCCGGCGCGCCTCCCGCCGGCGCGCCGGGCATGACTTCCGGCCAAGGGCCGCAGCGGCGAGGCCGTGGTAGCGTTGGCGGTCCATGAATCGCGGAGTCTCCCCATGTCGCGTCTTCCCCTTGCCTGGCTGTCGGCCGGGCTGGTTGTCTTGTCCGCCTGTGCGCCGGTGAAGCCGGAGCAGCCCGCCGACGCCGGTGCGCCGGCCGCTGCGCCACAGGTCGAAGATCCCTACCTGTGGCTGGAGGATGTGGGTGGCGACACCGCGCTCGACTGGGTGCGCGCCCGCAACGCGGAGTCGAAGGCCGCGATCGAGACCGATGCCGGATTCGCCGCGCTGGAAAACGATCTGCTCGCCATCCTCGACTCGGACGACAAGATTCCCTACGTCTACAAGCAGGGCAACTACGTCTACAACTTCTGGACCGACCGGACCAACCAGCGCGGCCTCTGGCGCCGCACCACGCTCGATGAATACCGCAAGCCCAGCCCGGCCTGGGAAACCCTGATCGACCTGGATGCGCTCAATGCGCAGGAAGGGGAAAACTGGGTGTGGCACGGAGCCAACTGCCTGCGCCCGACGGTCAAGGGCGAACCCTATCGCCGCTGCCTGGTCGATCTCTCGCGCGGCGGTGCCGATGCCGACGTGAGCCGCGAGTTCGATCTGGAGAACAAGACCTGGCTGAAGGACGGCTTCTTCCGCCCCGAGGCCAAGGGTTCGCTGTCCTGGATCGACGTCGACACCGTCTACGTCGCCACCGATTTCGGCGAGGGTTCGATGACCACCTCGGGCTACGCCCGCATCGTGAAGGAGTGGAAGCGCGGCACGCCCATGGAACAGGCCCGCGTGGTGTACGAAGGTCAGCCGACCGACATGATGATCGGTGCCTATCGCGACAGCACGCCGGGCTTCGAGCGCGACTTCGTGTTCCGCGCGCTGGCCTTCTACGACAACGAGCTGTTCCAGCGCCGCGCCGACGGCAGCCTGGCCAAGGTGGACGTGCCCAACAGCGCGCAGGCCGGCGTCTCGCGCGAATGGCTGACCCTGGAGCTGCGCGAACCCTGGACCGTGGACGGCGTCACCTACCCGCAGGGCGCGCTGCTGGCGGCCAAGTTCGACGACTTCATGGCCGGCAAGCGCGATCTGTCGGTGGTTTATGCGCCCGACGAGCGCAGCTCGCTGGCCGGCTTCGGCCGCACGAAGGATCACTTCTACATCAACGTGCTCGAAGACGTGAAGAACCGCATCTACCTCGTCACACCGGGCGGCGATGCCTGGGCGCGCGAGCCGCTCCCGCACCTGCCGCAGTTCGGCACCGTGAGCATCAGCGCGGTGGATGACGAGGAGTCCAACGACTTCTTCCTGACCGTCAACGACTACCTCACCCCGACCTCGCTCTATCTGGGCACGATCGGCGGGCCGGCACCGACCCTGCTCAAGCAGCTGCCGGCATTCTTCGACGCCAGCCGCTTCGAAGTCAGCCAGAACTTCGCCACCAGCAAGGACGGCACCCGGGTGCCGTATTTCATGGTGTCGCCCAAGGGCATGGCGGCGGACGGCGGCAACCCGACCCTGCTCTACGGTTACGGCGGCTTCGAGATTTCCCTCACGCCCGGCTACAGCGCGGCGGCGGGGCGCGGCTGGCTGGAGCAGGGCGGCGTCTACGTCGTCGCCAACATCCGCGGCGGCGGCGAGTACGGCCCACGCTGGCATCAGGCGGCGCTCAAGCAGAACCGCCACCGCGCCTACGAGGATTTCGCCGCCGTGGCGCAGGACCTGATCGCGCGCGGGATCACTTCGCCCGCGCACCTGGGTATCCAGGGCGGCAGCAACGGCGGCCTTCTGATGGGCAACATGACCGTGCTGTATCCCGAGCTTTTCGGCGCGGTGGTCTGCCAGGTGCCGCTGCTCGACATGAAGCGCTACAGCAAGCTCTTGGCCGGCGCTTCGTGGATGGCCGAGTATGGCGATCCGGACACGTCCGACTGGGAGTTCATCCAGAGCTTCTCGCCCTACCAGAACGTGAGGCCGGGCGTGACCTACCCGCCGGTGCTGTTCACCACGTCCACCCGCGACGACCGCGTGCATCCGGGCCACGCGCGCAAGATGATGGCGCGCATGATGGAGCAGGGCCACGACGTGACCTACTACGAGAACATCGAGGGCGGACACGGCGGTGCCGCCGACAACCGCCAGCGCGCCCACATGCAGGCGCTGGCCTACACCTTCCTCAAACAGCGCCTGTTCGGGGCGCGGAGCGCGCACCCATGAGGCGCGCGCGGGGGTATCTTGGCGCTCTGGCCGTCGCCACCCTGGTGCTGGCGGCCTGTGCGTCCCAACCGCGGCATGACGAAATGGACAGTGCAGCAGCGCGCGATCCGGTACCGCCCGTGGCGGCCACCCGCCCGCACCAGATCACGACCCCGTTCGGCGCCAGCCGTGAGGATCCCTGGTACTGGCTGCGCGACGACACCCGCGAGAACCCCGAGGTCATCGGGTATCTGAACGCGGAAAACGCCTACACCGACGCGGTGATGACACCGCTGGCCGCCACCCGCGACGCCCTGTTCGACGAGATCACCGGGCGCATCAAGGCGGACGATGCCAGCGTGCCCTACCGGGAAAAGGGCTGGTGGTACTACGTGCGCTTCGAGGAAGGCGGCGAGTATCCGGTCTATGCGCGCCGTCGCGGCAGCATGGAGGCGCCCGAGGAGATCCTGCTCGACGGCAACGCCCTGGCCGAAGGCAAGAGCTACTACCAGATCGGTGACTGGGCGATCAGCCCGAGCGGTGCCCGCATCGCCTGGGCCGAGGATGACGTGGGACGCCGGCAGTATGTCCTCAAGGTGAAGGATCTGGCGACCGGCGCGGTGCATGAGGATGGCGTCGCCGGCATCTCGCCCAACCTGGTCTGGGGTGCGGACGACGAAACCCTCTACTACGTCGAGAACCATCCCGAGACCCTGCTCGGATACCGGGTGAAGCAGCACCGCGTGGGCGCGGCACCCGCGGCCGATCGCCTGGTGTACGAGGAAGGCGACGAGACCTTCTACCTGTCGATCACGCGCACCCGCTCGGAGCGCTACCTGTGCATCGACCTGCGCGCCACCGTCTCCACCGAGATGCGCTGCGCCGAGCTGGCCGATCCCTCGCGCCTGTTCGTGTTCGCGCCGCGCCAGCGTGACTTCCTCTATGACGCCGATCACCTCGGCGGGCGCTGGGTGATCCGCACCGACTGGCGTGCTCCGAACTACCGCCTGATGACCGTCGCCGATGCCGACGTGGGCGACCGCGCGCGCTGGCAGGAGTGGATTGCCCATCGCGAGGATGCCTTCATCGGCGGCTTCGAGCTGTTCGACGATTTCATTGCCTTTGAAGAGCGCTCCGAGGGCCTGCGCCGGGTGCGCGTGCTGCCGGCGGCGGGCGACTCCTTCCTGGTGGCCTCGGACGAGCCGGCCTATGTGATGGGGCTTTCGACCAACGCCGAGCCGGGTACCCACTGGCTGCGCTATGGCTACAGCTCGTTGACCACGCCGCAGAGCACCTGGGAGGTGGATGTCGCCAGCGGCGAGCGGCGCCTGCTCAAGACCGACCCGGTGCTGGGTTACGACGCCTCGCTGTACGCCACCGAGCGGCTTTGGGCACCGGCGCGCGATGGCACGAAGATTCCCGTTTCGCTGGTCTACCGCAAGGGCTTCGAGCGCAACGGCAGCGCCGCGCTGCTGCAGTACGCCTACGGCTCCTATGGTGCCTCCAGCGATCCGCGCTTCAATCTCGCGGTACCGAGCCTGCTCGATCGCGGCATGGTCTACGCCATCGCCCATATCCGCGGCGGTCAGGAGATGGGCCGGCACTGGTACGAGGACGGCAAGCTGCTGCACAAGAAGAACAGCTTCACCGACTTCATCGACGTCACCGATTTCCTCGTGCGCGAAGGCTACGCCGCGAAGGATCGCGTGGCGGCGGCCGGCGGCAGCGCCGGCGGCCTGCTGATGGGCGCGGTCGCCAACATGGCACCGGACCGCTATGCGGTGATGTACGCCGGCGTGCCCTTCGTCGACGTGGTCACCACCATGCTCGACACCTCCATCCCGCTCACCACCAACGAGTTCGACGAATGGGGCAACCCGGCCGAGCCGGTGTACTACGAATACATGCACTCCTACTCGCCCTACGACCAGGTGCGCGCGCAGGACTACCCGGCGCTGTACGTCGATACCGGGCTGTGGGATTCGCAGGTGCAGTACTGGGAGCCGGCCAAGTGGGTCGCCCGGCTGCGCGCCGTCAAGACCGACGACAACCCGCTGCTGCTGCGCACCGACATGGAAGCCGGCCACGGCGGCAAGACCGGGCGCTACGTGCGCTTTCGCCGCACCTCGGAGTGGTACGCCTTCATGCTGGATCGGCTGGGCGTGCGCTGAAGGCGGCTTGCCGGGGTGTGATGGCGGTCACTTTCGATCCCCGTCACGCTGGCTGCCGCCGCTGGCCCGGAGCTAGCATCGGAGCCGATGCCGAACCGGAACGGCAGGCCGGGCAGGGACGTGACGGAGCGCGCCGAAAGGCGCGCGGGGAGCGAAGTGGCGAGCCTTGAGTCGCGGGCGCTGGAACTGTTTGACCGCTGTGCCGACATGGCGCCGCGTGCGCGTGCGCAGCGGCTCGAATCCCTGCGTCGGTCCGATCCGGAACTGCATGCGCGGGTGGCGCGGCTGCTTGCCGCCGATGCGCAGGCGAACGGGCTGCCGGAGTCGCCGCAGAAGATCCTCTCCCACTGCGCGCCGCAGGAGTCCGCAGGCGCGGATGCCGACCGCCGCATCGGGTCCCGGCTGGGCGTCTGGCGCATCGATGGGGTGATCGGCGCGGGCGGCATGGGGCGGGTGTACCTGGCCCACCGCGCCGACGGTCAGTACGCCCAGACGGTCGCGCTCAAGTGCATCCAGGCGGACGCCGCCACGCCCGTGCTGGCCGAAGTGCTGCGCAACGAGCGCGACATGCTGGCGATGCTGGAACACCCGAACATCGCCACCCTGCTCGATGGCGGCGTCGATGCCGACGGCGGCCCGTGGTTCGCTATGCAGCGGGTGCAGGGCGAGGCGATCGACCAGTGGTGCGACCGCCGTCGCCTCGACCTGCGCGCCCGCGTGGCCCTGTTCATCCGGCTCTGCGAGGGGCTGCGCTACGCGCACGGCAAGGGCGCGCTGCACGGCGACCTGAAGCCGTCGAACGTGCTGGTGGATGACTCCGGACGCCCGATCCTGCTCGATTTCGGCCTGTCGTCGCTGGCCGCGCGCAGCCACGGCGGCGTGCGGCAGGTGGCGATGACCCCCGGCTACACCGCGCCGGAGGTGGCGAGCCAGGGCAACAGCGTTGCCTCGGACATCCACGCGCTGGGCGTGATGCTGCGCGCCCTGCTGTGCGGCGTGGGCCCGGCACCGGGGGACACGTTCGCTGCAAGCACGCCGCTGCCGCTGCCGAGCGAAGAGGCGCGCCGGGGCTTGGACGAGGCCGCACGGCTGCGCGGCTGCAGGGATCGGGGCGCGCTGGCGAAGGCGCTGGCGGGCGATCTGGATGCCATCGTCTCGGCCTGCGTGGCACCGGACCCGGCCGATCGTCCGGCGTCGATCGCACACCTGCAGGACGACCTGCGCGCCTGGCTGGCGTACCGGCCGGTGTCGCTGCGCCGCGCGCGGGCGGGATACCGGCTGCGCCTGTTCCTGCGCCGCAACCGCGTTGCCACTGCGGTTGCGATTCTTGTGCTGGCGGGCGTCGCCGCTGGCGTCGGCAGCAGCCTGTACCTGCACGATCAGGCCAGCGACCATGCCCAGGCCGCGCAGGCGATGCGTCGCCTGTTCGAGAACTCCTTCGATGCGCTGACCACCGGCGGGCTCGGGCAGTCGCCGCTGATGTCAGCACCGATGCTGCGCGACGCCGAGGCCAGCCTGCGCGGCGGCGAGGCCGGCGGAGGCCTGGACGCGCGGACCGCCAGCCTGATGCTGCTGGTGCTGGCACGCAGCTATACGACGCTGGGCGACTACCGGCATGCCATGGACTTGCTGGAGGAAGCGCAGGCGCGCAGCGTAGGGCGCGACGACCAGGAAGCGTCGATCCAGGCGGCGATGGCACATCTGTTCAACATCCAGTCGCGCTACGCCCTGGCCGCCGCAGCGGCGAAGGCCGGGCGGGAGCGCCTGGGTGCCGTGCCGCGCGCTGAGCGCGAATCGGCCGGCCTGGCGCTGGAGGTCGAACTGGCGCGGGCGCAGTGGGGCATGGCGCGGATCGAGCAAGGCCAGGCAACCCTGCAGCAGGCGCTGGTGCGTGCCGAAAAAATGGCGTCCCGCGATCCCCGCCCGCTCGCCGCCCTGCTGATCCAGCAGGGCCAGTGGTCCAGCATGTTCTCGCGCAAGGAGCTGGCGGTAGTGGCGTTCGAGCGCGCCATCGAGCTGACCCGCGAGCGCGCTCCGCTGATCGCCGACGAGGCCACGGTCGAGCTGGTTCCCACGCTCAAGCAGCTGAGCCGGCATGAGCGCGCCGTGGAATTGGCCAGCGCGCTGCTCGACCGCCGGCGGCGGCTGCTGGGCGAAGACCATCCGGAAACCGGCAAGGCCTGGCAGCTGTTGGGCTATGCGCACTTCTGGCAGGGCGACACCGTCACCGCGCTGGAGTTCGTGCAGCGCGGCGAGGCCATCCTTGCCAAGGCGCTGGGCGATACGCACCCTGAAACGGTCCGCACCTCGATGGTGAAGGGCATCATCTACTCCCAGATCGGGCGCTCCGACGAGGCCGAGGCCATTGCGCGGCGCGGGCTTGCGCTGCTGGAGTCGGTGTACGGTCCCGCCCATCAGGAAACCATGAAAGCCGTCGGCCACCTGGCGGCCGTGCTGGCCACCCGGGCATCGGCACGGACCGACGCCCGCAATGCCTGGCAGGAAGTGGTTGACCTGTTCGCGCGCCGGGTCGAGATCGGCCTGCGCCAGGGCCTGCCGGTGCTGTCCGAACGCATGGTCCTGATCAAGGCGAAGCTGCGGCTGGGGCAGGCCGACCAGGCGGTTCAGGACGACATGGAAGAAATCGTGGCCGCGCTGCGGGAAGAATACGGTGCCACCAGCGATGCGGTGTACAACGCCATCACCACCTTGGGTGAGGTGTACATCGCGCGCGGCGAGAAGGCGCGGGCCAGGCATCTGATGGAATCCTCGCTGCGGGAAATTGCCGCCGCGCCGGACACGATGATCAGCCAGAGCGTGCGCCTCAACAACCATGAAAAGCTCGGCGAACTTGCGCTGGCGGAAGGCCGGCGCGACCAGGCCCGCAGCCACTGGCAGCAGGCGCTGGAAATCAGCCGGCGGATCGAGCCCGGCTCGCCATCCCTGCGCAAGATTGAGGAGAGGCTGGCGGCGCTGGGGCAGGCCCCTGCGCGGCTCCCGGGCAGCGCGGAATCGGCAGCCGGCCCGGTCAGAGAGTGATCGCGCGCGGCTCCTCGCCCAGCCGCGCCAGCAGCCAGGCGCGCGCCTTGCGCCAGTCGCGCGAGACGGTGCGCTCGGTGACTTCCAGCACCTCGGCCACCTCGCGTTCGCTCAGCCCGCCGAAGTAGCGCAGCTCCACCACGCGCGCCAGCCGCCGGTCGATGCCTGCCAGCACCGTCAGCGCCTGATCGAGCGAGAGCAGCTGCTCGAGCTGCGCCTGGGTGCTGCCTTCGGACGCCATCTCCTGCAGCGGAAGCGGTTCGCCCTCACGGTGCGCGTCGGTCAGCGCGCGGCGCGCCTGGTCGATCAGCACGAAGCGCATGGCGCGCGCGATCAGCGAGGTCAGGTGGCGGCGGCCGTCCACCTTGAGATGTGCGCCCGACAACTTCAGCCAGGTCTCGCTGATGAGCGAGGTGGGCGACAGGCGCGGGCTGGCTTGGCGGCGGATCTGCGAACGCGCGATGCGGTGCAGGTCGGCGTAGAGCAGGGCGTAAATTCGATCCCAGGCCTCGGGCTGGCCGGCATCGGCCGCGGCTAGGAGCTGCGCGAACGACTCGCCCTCCACGTCTTCGCGGGCGTCGGGTGAGGCCGTTGCGGCGATCGTGGCGCAGGTCATGTCGGGATTTGCCGCTCGATCTCGAATGGAGGGTTAAGAAGCACAGGCGGCGCGATTGTCCCGGATCGGGTGCCGCGGTCGTCTGGGTTTCGTTCCGTCCCCTCGGGGTGAAGGGACGGTCACCGCTGTCGTTGGCAAGCTTATCAGTATCCATTCGATGGATTTCCGGCGGCCTTCAGGGGAAGTGCCGACGGATGCGGATGGCGTCCGGTTCGGCTTGCGGCGGCAGCTTCATGTCGAAGTCCTGGAGGGAGAGACTCATGTTCACGTCGAAACACCTGCTGTGCCTGGCGCTGCTGGGGGGGATGCTTGGGCACGGTGCCGCGGTCGCGCAGCTGCGCGACGCCTCACCGGCCACGCTGGAGGAGGCGCGCGCCAAGGCGCTCGAGCCGCTGATTGCGCAGCGGCAGCAGTACCCGGAAATGTTCAAGAACGCCTACGCGCGCTATCCGTCGCTGCCGGCCGGCTCGCTCGAAGCCATCGCCCATGCCCAGACCGGCTGGCGCAACGTGAACCCGGCGCTCGAAGACCCGGGCCATCGCCACATGCCGCTGGCCTATGGCGTCATGGGCCTTTACCAGGGCGACGGGTTTGCCGATCAGGTGGCCGAGGGCGCACGCCTCACCGGCCTTTCCAAGGCCCAGGTGGCCAGTGATCCGCAGGCCAGCATCATGGCGGCGGCGGCGCTGCTGGAGCAGGCGTTCGTCCAGGAACGCAAGGCCGGCACCAAGGGCAAGCGCGACGAGGAAGCCATGTTGGCCGCAGCGCTGCAGCGCTACGCCGGCTTCGGCGAGGGCGATGGCAACATCCAGTCCTATGCGCGCGAGAGCTTCGCCTACGTCGTGCTCAGCGGCTTGGCCTACGGCGTGCAGGAGCAGGGCGTGAAAATTCCCCGCCATGCGCTCGACATGACCAAGGCCTTCGCGCCTGAGCGCCTGCGCCTGCTGCAGGCACCGGTCCTGACCATGAACCATGACCGCGACTCGATCGCGTTCGACGGTGCCGCGCCGGCGACCGCGCCGAAGGGTGTCGACGAGACCGTCGCCGCCAAGGCGACGGTCGACTTCTCCGAAGCGATCTGGAACGCCGCCAGCGGCTACAACTACAGCACCTCCGGCAACAGCGCCTCGGCGGTGATCATGCACACCATCGAGGGTTCCTACGCCGGGGCCATTTCCTGGTTCAAGAACGCCTCCGCGCAGGTTTCGGCGCACTACGTGATCCGCAAGTCCGACGGACAGATCACCCAGATGGTGCGAGAGCACCACCAGGCCTGGCACGCGGCGTACCACAACCACTACACCATCGGGATCGAGCACGACGGCTATGCCAGCGCCGCGGACAACTGGTCCTCGGCCATGGTCAACGCCTCGGCGCGCCTGACCCGCAGCATCTGCGCGCGGCGCGGGGTGAACTGCGCCGCGGCGTGGCAGGGCCCGGGCTACAGCTACTGGAACGTCGTTCCCGACAGCGTGCGGATCAAGGGTCACGGCATGCTGACCAGCAACCAGAACCGCTACGACCCCGGCCAGTACTTTCCATGGGCCAATTTCTACACCCTCATCAACGGCGGCACCGCACCGCCGCCGCCGCCGGCACCGGGCAACGTGCGCTACTGGGTCGACACCTGGGCCAACGCGCCGGGCTATGCCTCGTCGACCAGTACCGCGCAGACCGGCACGCTCTACCAAGGCACCAGCTATGTCTACTGCAAGACCTGGGGGCGCGAGGTGCGCAGCGGCACCAGCTTCAACCGCTGGTGGCTCAAGACCGATCTG